>JGI24708J26588_10000742_pt1 | contig 26487 bp, 22 predicted proteins | sample BioPla1DNA2_FD_26588 | JGI IMG/M metagenome (IMG submission 26588) | reverse complement strand
ATATTCATTTTGAAACAGTCGAAATGGATATTATGTAAAAGCAATAAATGTATGTCATGTGAAAGCAATAAAAGGATATCATGCACAAACAATAAAAGGATATCATGTAAAAGTAATAAATGGTTATCATGCACAAGCAATAAAATATTATAAATCATATGAGAAGCGAAAGAACTGCTACCGTATATGAGGATGCAAAATATGCATTTGAATATATGGCAGCAGTTCTTTATTTTGCTCTTGGAATACAAAATCTTGCACTAATAAGTAAATCATGAGTACAAATATTGTTTTCCGTAATAATTAGATGTTTTTCACATAAAGCTGACAAAATATGTAATATAATTTATAGATACTTGCCAATAAATTAAAAATAAGATATAATAAATGTGAATATTGTCAAATAGTTTTNANACTTAACAAATTAAGATTAATTAAGANTATAGAAATGCTACTGAAAGTAAAAAAATAAATGATAAATGGAGACAATCAAAAGAATGGAACAGAAAAACACGGTTATGAGTCAAATGAAAATTGATTATAAGCTATTGGATCGAGTATTTGAAATTATTAAACATAATAAGGAATTGGATCAGTCTATCCAAAGTATCTTAGAGGAAATTGGTACTTTTTATGGTTTGTCCCGGATTACTGTATGTGAGTATGATTTCATAAATGGGAATCCTATAGTTAGTCATCAATGGCTTAGGGAAGGCTTCCAGCCGTATTTTCTTAATCAAAATAAAAAATCTGAGCTGGACTTTTTTGAGAGTTGGAATTTTGACTCTGATTTGTATTGTTTTGAAGATGTTACCAAGATTGACCCCATCGATCGCTTGTGTTATGAAAGATTAGGTATCCAGGCCATGGTTCAATGTGGTTTCTATGAAAACAATCAAATGGTTGGAATGATTCATTTTGATGATTGTATCCAAATTCGCAAATGGGAGAAGGAAGTTCTTGATACCTTAACGATTTTAACTAAGTTTATTGGTGAAATTATTATACATATTAGAAATAAAAAAATGCTTCAAAGGGAAATCTTCTATTCCCAAGCAGTGTTTAACAACCAACGACTAGTATATTATTCCATAAAGGAAGATACTTATGAATTGGTTAACTATAGCGCGTTTATAAAAAACCTATTTCCAAATCTGAAGATAGGAGAGGTATGTTACAAGGCTTTATTTGATAAGGATTCCCTTTGTGAAACCTGTCCCATTCGAGCTTTATCGAAAAACAATGGTAGATCCTCTTATGAATTCTATGATAGTAATAATGAGGCGTGGTTTAGTATTACAGCTACCAGTATGAATGATATGGATGGGCAGAAGATTTATATTTTAGGAATCTCTGATGTAACTGGTTTCTTAGAAAGAGTCAATGCAAAGGATGCTTTAACCGGGTTATTAACTCTATCACGATTTGAGGCAGATGCTTCTCGATTAATTACTAAGAATTCCGATAAAAATTACGCTTTTCTATACATTGATTTTGACAAATTTAAGAATATTAATGATGAGTGGGGATATTCCCGGGGGAATGAAATATTATACCATTATGCAAAGATATCCGTGAAACACTTAAATTCATCGGAACTTGCATGTCGAGTTTCCGAGGACAAATTTATTAAGTTGTTGACCTATGAAGACAGAAACCAATTAATCAATCGTGTTATAGATGTCTATGGAAAAATCAGAGAGCATTTTACTGTCAATTTTCCAGATGTAAATCCGATTATTACTTGCGGTATATATTTTCTTATGCCTGAGGACAAGGTAATTAGTATGGCCGTTGATAAGGCCAATCTGGCGAGAAAGTCCATTAAGGGATCTCATAAAAGTGATATTGCCATCTATGATGAATCCTTCCATAGGCGAGTGTCAAAGGAAATTATGATTGAAACTCATATGCATGAGGCTTTAAAAAATAACGATTTCCTTGTTTATATGCAGCCAAAGATTGATTTAAAAACACAACGGATCATTGGTGCAGAAGCATTGGTACGATGGAAGTTGCCAGATGGTAAGATTTTAGGACCAATGGAGTTTATTCCAATTTTTGAGCAGAATGGTTTTATCGATAAATTAGATTTTTATGTTTATGAAAAAACCTTTCAAGTGTTACGGGATATTTTAGATACAGGGAAAAAAGCCCTAGTGGTATCCATTAATGTTTCCCGTAATCATTTGAATGATTCCCATTTTATTGATCGACTAAATCAACTGGTTAAAAAATACAATATTCCAAATGAATTAATCGAGTTAGAGATTACAGAAAGTATGTTTTTCAAAGAGCTGGATCGTTTGATCTATATGATTAAAAAACTTAGAGAATATGGTTTTCTAATTTCGATTGATGATTTTGGTTCTGGTTATTCGTCATTAAATCTCTTAAAAGACTTGCCTGTGGATATCTTAAAGATAGATAAGGAATTTTTTATGGAGAGAAAGATGAATAATGAAGATAAAATAGTGATTTCTGGAATTATTTCTCTTGCCAAGGGACTGGGCCTAAAGGTATTGTCTGAAGGAGTTGAGACCAAAGAGCAAGCTGAATTTTTAGCAGAGAATTCTTGCGATATGGCTCAAGGATATTGGTTCTATAGGCCTATGCCCATAGAAGAATTTGTAGAAATACTTAACGAGTCTTAGGTTTCTTAATAAAATAATCCAATTTGTAAAAAATATTTAAGAAATAGTGAAACTTTTTAAGCTACTGCATCGTTATATTATATAGGATGATATATAGGAAAGGATGTGGCTTAAAATGAAAAAAGTTATTAAGAAATTTAAGAGTTGTCGATTGAAAATATTTTATAAAGGTTTATTATTTGCTTCTATTTCAGTAATCGCATTATTATTATGTCTTCATAGTATCTCTAGCAATAATTCCACACAAACGGATGTATTGTTGCCTTTTCTGGTTGCCATTTTAAGCTTGTTTATGGGATTTGCAGCTATGTTTCATGATAATATTGCCAATGATAGAGGAATTTAAATAATAAAGCATAGAATACATAAAATTCAAGAAATTATATATATTAACAATAGAAGAGTAAAGAAGATAACGCCTTAGCTTTGTATGTTGAACAAAAAGGCTGTTATCTTTTTTGCTTTCCTAGCGCAAGATATGATAAAATAAGACTTGATTATTTTATAACGAAATATTATTATAATGATTGCTGATGAAAAACTGATGGAGGTTAAGACGATGAGTAATGATATGTCCAAAAACAACAAAAAAATTAGCAATATTGATCCAAAAACGAGAAATCTCTTTATGGGAATTGCAGCAGTTTTGGTTGTGATTCTGTTAAGTGTCATTATGTTTATAGAGAGTGCGGAAGGTAAAATTATTATCAAAAATAATACGGATTACAAATTAGAATACGTGGAGATGTATTTTGTTGATGCGGAAGGCCCGGTTCATAATAGTTTGGTAGTTGAAAATATAGAGNCAGACGAATCCTCTACAGTAGCCCTTGGAAGTGTTGATTTATTAGGTAGAGAAGCCAATTTTGAAGTGAAATTTAAATATGAAGGCTACGATGAGATATTTACCGATGCTGGATATTTTAACGATACTTTTGANGGTACCATAGATATCAATTTTACNCAAGAGAATNCGGAAAAAGTAAGAATGAATATTAAAGCAAGTAATGGTTTGATTCCTTCTCAGTTAATCCAATGTAACGAAGTATATGATGTGTATTTAAAAGAAGGTTTCATAGCAGATTAATGGATATATTACGAAAGAACAATTGACAATACTAAAGGAGGTCAGCATGATTAAATTATACGATAAGGGAGTTTATCTGGTNAATCAAAGGGAAATTATTGAGGATTCACCGGAAGCAATCAAGCTAGTGCAAGAAAAAACTGGTATTTCTTGGACCAAAGAAAATGCAAAACAGGGTACCATGGCTTATGGGCTTTTAGAAAGCCATAATGAGTCAGGGAATATGGAACATTTGAATATCAAGTTTGATAAACTGATTTCCCATGATATTACCTTTGTTGGAATTATTCAGACCGCAAGAGCCAGTGGTCTTGAGAAATTCCCGATACCATATATTTTAACCAACTGTCATAATAGCCTTTGTGCAGTAGGTGGAACCATCAATGAGGATGATCATATGTTTGGTCTTTCCTGTGCAAAGCGTTATGGAGGAGTTTATGTACCCCCTCATCAAGCAGTCATCCACCAATATGCTCGTGAAATGTTGGCGGCCGGAGGTAAGATGATTTTAGGTTCTGACAGTCATACCCGCTACGGTGCCTTGGGTACTATGGCAATTGGCGAAGGTGGACCAGAGCTGGTGAAACAATTGCTTCAAAAAACCTATGATATTAAGATGCCGGAAGTGGTAGGGGTTTACCTAACAGGTTCCCCTAGAAAAGGTGTTGGTCCCCAGGACGTTGCCCTAGCAATTATCGGTAAGGTGTTTGCCAATGGTTATGTCAATAATAAGGTAATGGAATTTGTTGGAGATGGTATCAAAAACTTAAGCGTTGATTTTCGAATTGGTATTGATGTAATGACCACAGAGACCACTTGCTTATCCTCAATCTGGGTAACCGATGATGCGGTGAAAGAATACTATGACATCCATCATCGTTCTATGGACTACAAGGAATTAAAACCTCAAGAAGTGGCATATTACGATGGTATGGTCTATGTTGACCTTTCTGAAATCAAACCAATGATTGCCATGCCTTTCCATCCAAGCAATGTGTATACCATTGAGGAATTAAATGCTAACTTAGAAGATATTTTGTATGAAGTAGAAAAGAAAGCAAAAATTAGCTTAGACAACAATCATATTGATTTTACCCTAAGAGATAAAATAAGAAATGGAAGATTATACGTTGAGCAGGGTTCCATAGCAGGATGTGCAGGTGGTGGTTTCGAAAATATTGTTGATGCCGCAGATATCCTGTCTGGTAAGTACATAGGTAATGACGAATTCTCATTAAGTATATATCCTGCGAGTCAACCGATCTTTATGGAGTTAGTAAAGAACGGAACCATCGCCAAATTAATGGAGACAGGGGCAACCATTCGTACAGCCTTCTGTGGTCCTTGCTTTGGTGCAGGAGATGTGCCAGCCAATAAAGGCTTATCCATTCGTCATACCACAAGAAACTTCCCGAACCGAGAAGGTTCCAAGATTACCAATGGACAGATTGCTTCCGTAGCCTTAATGGATGCTAGATCCATTGCTGCCACTGCTGCAAATCAGGGTTATTTGACCTCTGCGGAAGATATGGATGTAAACTTTGGTAAACCCAAGTATTATTTTGATCGTAAGATTTATGATAATCGTGTTTACGATGGTATTGGAAAAGCAGATCCCACTGTGGAAGTGAAATTTGGTCCTGGTATCGTAGACTGGCCTGAAATGTCAGCCTTATCTGAGGATCTGATTTTAAAGGTGGTTTCTGTCATTCACGATCCGGTTACCACAACCGATGAATTAATTCCTTCTGGGGAGACATCTTCTTATCGATCCAATCCTTTGGCCTTGGCCGAATTTACCTTATCCAGAAAGGATCCGGCTTATGTAGGTCGTGCGAAAGCAGTACAAAAGGCAGAAAAAGCTAGAATAGCAGGTGAAGATATTCTTGCTGCCAATGGTGAATTAGCCGAAGTTTATGAAAAGATTTCAACCAAATTTACCATAGATCCTAAGGTAACTCAGATTGGTAGTACCATTTATGCAGTGAAGCCGGGAGACGGCTCTGCTAGGGAACAGGCAGCCAGCTGCCAGAAGGTTCTAGGAGGATTTGCAAATATCGCCAAAGAATATGCGACCAAGCGTTATCGCTCCAACTTAATTAACTGGGGGATGTTACCATTTTTATTTGATGATGAGCTTCCTTTTGATAATGGAGACTATATCTTTATTAAAGATATTCGAGAGGCTATCACAAAGAAAGAAACAGAAATCAAAGCCTATGTAGTTAACAAGGATATGAAAGAATTTACCCTAAAAATGGGTGAATTAACCGATACAGAAAGAGAAATTATTTTAAAAGGTTGCCTGATTAATTATTATAGAGGTTAAAATGTAGGGCTGTGCGCTAAGATCCTAGAGCACAGCCCTTTATATACTTTTATATAATAGAAGATCTTTCAAAACTGTTAAGTTAATACTTGTTAAGGACAATATGGATAAGGAAATACTTGTTAAGGACAATATGGATAAATTAATACTTGTTAAGGACAATATGGATAAGTTAATACTTGTTAAGGACAATATGGATAAGTTAATACTTGTTAAGGTTAATATTGTTAAGGATAATATAGTTTATTTGATACTTGTTAAATTAATAAAAGTACTTCCTCTTAGGATATGTATTTAAGATAAATATTTAAGATATGTATTTAAGGGTAAGAAGAATTGGAATGACAAATATTTCTTGTTATATTTGGTAGAATATATTAGAATGTAGAAAGATGATATTTTATCGTTAAAAAATAAATAATTGAGAAAATTTATATAAAAAATCAAATATCAAATTTAAAAATAATTTCATTACAAAACAGGAGATGATTGAATGGCAACCTTAATTGATGGTAAAAAAATTTCTACACAAATTAAAGACGAACTAAAAGCGAAAGTAGAAGAATTACAGAAGCAGGGTACTTCTGTGACCCTGGCAGTGATACAAGTGGGAAATGATCCTGCCTCCACCGTATATGTAGGGAATAAGAAAAAAGCTTGTGAATATATCGGAATTAAGTCTTTAGCCTATGAACTACCAGAAACCACTACTCAGGAAGAACTNTTGGATTTGGTTAAAAAATTGAACGAGGATCCCGAGGTAAATGGGATTTTAGTGCAACTACCATTACCCAAGCATATCGATGAAAATTTAGTGATTCAAACAATATCACCGAAAAAGGATGTGGATGGCTTTCATCCCCAAAGTGTTGGTGCCTTAAGTATTGGCCAAAGAGGCTTTGTTTCTTGTACCCCATCTGGAATTATTCAATTATTAAAGCGTTCTGGTATAGAAATCGAAGGGAAAGAATGTGTAATTATTGGTAGAAGTAATATTGTTGGAAAACCCATGGCACTACTAATGCTTAGGGAGAATGCAACGGTTACCATCTGTCATTCAAGAACCAAAAACTTAAAAGAGGTAGCCAAGAGAGCCGATATCTTAATTGTAGCCATAGGAAAGCCTCGTTTTATCAATCATGAATATGTCAAAGAAGGTGCTGTTGTGATTGATGTTGGAATTCATCGAGATGAAAANAACAAACTCTGTGGGGATGTAGACTTTGATGATGTACTTGATAAAGTTACTGCCATCACTCCAGTTCCCGGAGGCGTTGGACCCATGACAATTGCAATGTTAATGAATAATTGTGTGGAGTCCGTTCTTTAATAATTTTAAAATGTAAACTGGATGGTAGATTGTATGGATTTAAAACAAAAATTGATATATAAGGACAAAGAATATGATATTCTGTCTGCCGAACAAGAATATATTGTACATCCGATTGCTCTAAATCTGCTACCATTGGAGAAAGAGGTAATAAGGAAATCTTTTCAATGCAATTATCATATCGAGAATTACAAATTATATATTGATGATATAACTTTGGCGACGGATGAAAAATTAAAGNATTCTTTTCAAAATCAGAAGGTGTCCTACAACGGAGCGATTTTAATCGCTGAAAAACTGCTGAAAGAATATATTTTTGAAGGTAGAATTGCCGGGTTCTCTTATCAAAATGTATATGAACTTGTTTTTGAAGATGGCATATTAATTGCAACCATAGATCAAAGAAAAGCCATGTTACGGATTCGAAAGAATATTGAGTTAGGATTGCGTGGTTTATCGGAGAAAAAGGATTTAAGGTGTATCCGGCGTTTTATGAATTCTTCTTTTGTCGGAGATTACAGACCTTATAAAACTACGAAAAGATTAATGAAGTATCTAAAAGAAATGAAAGCAGATTATGAAGCATAATTTATATTTATTTTTTTTAGAAAAACTGTTACAATGGTGAATACAGTCATGAAATAGATCCATGTATTGAAGAAGAAAAGTAGAGTGCATTGGTGAGATTTCATTTTGACATAAAATAAGAACATCAAAGGAGTTAATTTATGAATATATTTTTTGTATCTTTAGGCTGTGATAAAAACCTTGTTGACAGTGAAAATATGTTAGGGATTCTTCATGAATCTGGACATCAAATCATTAATGAAGAAGAGGAAGCAGATATTATTATTGTAAATACCTGCTGCTTTATCAATGATGCCAAAGAAGAGAGTATCAATACCATTCTTGAAATGGCTCAATATAAGAAAAGTGGAAAATTGAAGGCCTTAATTATAGCTGGATGTTTGGCAGAACGATATCGAGAAGAAATACTGACAGAGATTCCGGAAGTAGATGCCCTTCTTGGTACCGCTAGTTTCCCTAAGATTTTAGAAGTTGTTGAGGAGATTACTGAGGGTGGGCAACAGGTNCATTTTGAAGCCTTAGACCGAATTCCAAAACTAAGTACGAGAAGGCTTCTCACCTCAGGTACCTATACGGCATATTTAAAGATTGCGGAAGGGTGCGATAAGCATTGTACCTATTGTGTTATTCCCAGTGTTCGTGGAAACTACCGCAGTGTTCCTATGGAAACTTTGATTGAGGAAGCGAATTATCTAGCTTCCCAAGGGGTAAAGGAAATTATCTTGGTAGCCCAGGAAACCACCCTGTATGGAACCGATCTATATGGTAAGAAAATGCTACCTAAATTGTTGGAAGAACTTAGTAAGATCGATGGAATTGCATGGATTCGGATTCTGTATTGTTACCCAGAAGAAATCACCGATGAATTAATTGAGGTGATACGAAAGGAAGAAAAAGTGATTCCTTATCTGGACATTCCAATTCAGCATGCATCGGATCGAATTTTGAAACTGATGGGAAGAAGAACGGATCAAGCGGATTTGATTCGTGTCATAAACAAGCTTAGGAAAGAAATTCCCGGAATTGTTTTAAGAACCACCTTAATTACAGGGTTTCCTACTGAAACAGAGGAAGATCATCAGGAGCTGATGGATTTTGTCCGGGATATGAAATTTGAAAGACTGGGTGTCTTCACCTATTCTAAGGAAGAAGATACACCTGCTGCAAAGCTTAAGCCACAAATTCTGGCAAAGGTGAAAAAGCAAAGACAAAAAGATCTGATGAAATTACAACAAGCCAATGTCTTTGAAAATTCAGAGAAGCAAATTGGTAAGATCTTTGACGTTCTTGTGGAAGGTAGAGTGGCCGATGAGGAAAAGGTTTATATAGGTAGAACTTATATGGATGCACCCCAAGTGGATGGTTACATCTTTTTTTCTTCGGATGAAGAACTAATTTCCGGTGATTTTGTAAAAGTGAAGGTTACCAGTGCCAAGGATTATGATTTGGTTGGAGAATTGGTGGAAGGATGTGTGATGTAATGAATTTACCAAACAAGCTAACGATTTTAAGGGTTTTTATGATTCCCTTATTTCTCGTTTTTCTATTAGTTCCCGGAATTCCCAAGGGAAATTATATTGCTGCTGCCATTTTTATCATCGCATCTCTCACTGACTTTTTCGATGGTTACATAGCTAGGAAGAATAACCTGGTTACGAATTTTGGAAAATTTATGGATCCTTTGGCAGATAAACTACTGGTTTGTAGTGCACTGATCAGTTTTATTGAACTTGAACTTCTTCCAGCATGGATTGTAATTATTATTATTGCTAGAGAATTTATTATCAGTGGATTTCGTTTGATTGCCTCGGACAGTGGAGTAGTGATTGCTGCCAGCTGGTGGGGAAAAATCAAAACCAATGTGCAAATTGTCATGAGTGTAATGTTAATTCTCAATTTAGATAATACTATTATCAATATTTTAGAGCAGGTGGCTGTTTATCTGGCTCTGGCATTTACGGTCATTTCTTTAATTGACTATATTTATAAAAATCGTTCTGTTATTAAGGATGGACGATAATAGAATCTGCTTGCACATTCTTAAATCTGGAAGGAAGTTATTGTATGACAGTAGAATTAATCAGTGTGGGTACAGAATTATTGCTTGGTAACATAGTAAATACCAATGCAAATTATCTATCAAAGAAATGTGCTATCTTAGGACTGTCCTTATTTTATCAGATTACAGTTGGAGATAATAAGGACAGACTGGAGTCTGTGCTTTCCCAGGCGCTTTCTCGGTCGGATATCCTGATAATTACCGGCGGACTTGGACCTACTCAGGATGATATTACCAAGGAAACCGTAGCAAAGGTTCTGAAGCGGGAACTGATCCTAGATGAGGAAAGCAAGCAAAGAATAAAAAATTATTTTTATCAATTTCATAGTAAAAAATCTACGGATGATAAAGATCCTGTAGAGATAATATCGGAAAATAATTGGAAGCAGGCTTTAAAAATAGATGGTTCTATTGTTATTGACAACCATAACGGTACTGCACCAGGATATATCGTAGAAGACTCAGGAAAAGTAGTCATTCTATTACCTGGACCACCCAATGAATTGATACCCATGGTTGAAGATGCTATTTTTCCCTATCTAAAAAAACTTCAGGACAAAGTCTTTGTAACAAAGATGGTGAAGGTTTGTGGAATTGGAGAAAGTAGGGCGGAGACTAAGGTTCTTGATCTTATAGAGGGACAAGGGAATCCAACCATAGCTCCCTATGCCAAAAGTGGTGAGGTACATTTTCGTATTACAGCTTCGGCCGAAAACCAAGAGGAAGCTGAACGGTTAATTGAACCAGTGATTGAGGAGTTTTATCATCGTTTTGGTGACAATATTTATACGATTTCTGAGGAGGAAACTTTAGAAGAAGTGNTTGTCAAGCTTTTAAAAAAGAAGCAATATTCACTGGTTACCGCAGAATCCTGTACTGCAGGTTTGCTCTCTGCTAGACTGGTTAATGTACCAGGGATATCAGGAATTTTTAACGAAGGTTTTACCACCTACTCCAATCAAGCAAAGGTAAAGCACTTAGGGGTGAAAGAGGAAACCCTAGAAAAGTATGGTGCTGTCAGCCCCCAAACAGCAAAAGAAATGGCGGAGGGAGCAGCACTTAGAACTAATTCGGATACAGCCTTGGCCATTACTGGAATCGCAGGTCCCGGAGGTGGAACCGAGGAAAAACCCGTTGGCTTAGTTTATATTTCTTGCTATGTCAGAGGGGAAACCCTGGTAAAGGAATGTTATTTTAAGGGAAGCCGACAAAAAGTCAGGGAACAATCCGTAATCAATGCCCTTGATTTACTACGTAGGTCTTTGCTAAATTCTGACTATTAAGGACTATATACTATAATTATTGTAAGCAATGTATATTTCTTGAATAATACCATAGAAATGACACAGTTGTATAATATTGTGTCATTAGTAGCAGTTTATGCTCAAGCGTGAAGAAATTGGAATATCTAGTTTCTTCTAGCTTTGTTTTATTCTAAAGGAGGAAATTATGGTAAGAGCTAAAAAAAATATAATTTTGCTTATGATATTAACCAGTGTTATGGTCTTGTCCGGATGCGATAAAATACGTTTCAATACATTTAAAGGATCGGAAGATGATAAAAAAATCTCATCGGAAGAGAAGACAGAATTGGAGGATAGGGAAAAAAATGATAGTCCTAAAAGTTCCGAATCAGCCCAAGAAGATGCCAATGTAAAAATAGCAGTCAATACGGGAGATTCTACTGAGGAAGCCAAGCCTACTCCAACGCCGATTCAACCAATCGCTAATCGAGAACTAATGATCTATTCCATTGATGTAGCAAGTGGAGATAAAAAAACAGTAACCGCCTTGGTTTTAGAAAATCAAGAAATCACTCCAGAAGTAATTGTTGATTTAGTGGTAGAAGCTTTGGCTGATGAGTCCATTTCCATTGGTATAGAGAAGGTTTCCACAGAGGGGGATGCGGTTATAGTAAGTTTCTTTTCTGACCAAGCACCGGTGATTAACTTAGGTTCCGGCTATGAAGGAGCCGTACTCGATGTCATTGCTCAAAGTCTAATTGATAATCTAGACGATTATGGCAAGGTGATATATCGAGTGGAAGGAAAAGCTTACGTTAGTGGACACATTGAATTAGGTATTGACGAAGTATATTTAGGAGATTGATAAATCGATTGATTCAACGTTTTAATGAAAATCATTACAAATATTGTAATCAAAATAATATAATAACAATCGAAACAAAGGACAATCATAATATTAGTTATTCGGATTTCGATGTTAAAAGTTTTTGTAATGCTAAGGGTGCTGCAAACAAATTATGTTTTGTATCACGATAGGATACAAGAAGTTGTGTAAATGAATGGGCGAAATTTATTTATATCCAGAGCTTTTAATATCGAACTCTCATTAGGTAATTGCGAGATTTTTTCAGTAAGGGCAATTACCTAATATTATGTATAGTAATTATAGGTAAAACATCACGGATAGGCTAATATTATGGGAATGGAGAATGATATGAGTAGAGTCTTTGTAATTGGTGGCGGACCGGCAGGGATGTTATCGGCAATTATGGCAGCCAGAAAGGGACATCAGGTTGAATTATTTGAAAAGAATGAAAAATTAGGGAAGAAGCTTTATATTACTGGAAAGGGAAGATGTAATTTAACCAATGCCTGTGACCGGGACACCTTCTTTGAGCATATCGTTTCAAATCCAAAATTCTTATATGGAGCATTTCATCAGTTCAATAATTATGATACCATGGATTTTTTTGAAGAGATTGGTTTACCCCTAAAGATTGAACGAGGGAATCGGGTATTTCCTCAATCGGATAAATCATCCGATGTGATTCGGGTTTTAAAAGAAGAACTAGATAGACTGTCTGTAAAGTTACATTTTCATAGTGAAGTGAAGGATATTCTGGTAAAGGATGGTGCTTTTTCCGGTATTGTTNTAAAAAATAATGCTCAAAAACTTATGGCCGATGCAGTAATTATTACTACCGGAGGTCTATCATATCCATTAACCGGCTCCACAGGGGATGGATTTTATTTTGCAAAAAATTTGGGACATACCATTACCGAACTTTCTCCTTCTTTGGTACCAATCCACCTTCAGGAGAACTTTGTAAAAGACTTGATGGGACTTTCTTTAAAAAATATCAAAATCCATGTACTATCAGGAGATAAGCAAGTTTATAGTGATTTTGGGGAACTTCTATTTACTCATTTTGGGGTTAGTGGACCGGTGATTTTAAGTGCCAGTAGTTACCTTATCCCATATCTGAAAAGGAAGGAAAAATTAGTTCTATCCATTGATCTAAAACCAGCCTTATCGGAAGAACAATTGGATCAGCGAATATTAAGAGATTTTAATGAGGTTAAAAACAAACAATTTAAGAATTCATTAGACCAGCTATTGCCAAATAAACTAATTGATGTTATTATTCGTCTAAGTCGTATTAATCCGGAAAAGCAAGTGAACTCTATTACTAGGGAAGAACGTTTTCGATTAGTTAATCTTTTGAAGAATGTAACATTTCATATAACAAAATTAAGTGAATATAATCAGGCGGTGATTACCAAGGGAGGAATTGATGTCAAGGAAGTGAATCCTTCTACCATGGAATCAAAGCTTGTAAAAAATATATATTTTGCCGGCGAGGTACTTGATTTGGATGCATTAACAGGGGGATTTAATCTTCAAATCGCATGGTCGAGTGCTTATCTTGCCGGAAACTCCATATAGAAACTGTCGGAGGTTTAACATGACAAATTTTAATATTGCAATTGACGGACCAGCAGGAGCCGGAAAAAGCACCATTGCAAAAAAAATTGCAAAGGAATTGGGCTTTATTTATGTGGATACTGGCGCTATGTATCGTGCCATGGCCTTATTTTTTTTACGACATAATATTGANGCCAAGGATACAAAAAAGATTGAGGAAGCATGCAAAGATGTTAATGTATCCATCGAATATCGAGATGGAGAACAAATCGTGGTTCTGAATGGTGAAAATGTTAACTCTTTCTTGCGAACCGAAGAAGTCGCGAACATGGCCAGTGCCACATCGGTAAATAAAACCGTGCGATTGAAACTTGTAGAATTGCAACGGAGTCTAGCGATGAAAGAAAATGTGGTTATGGATGGAAGGGATATTGGTACCTATGTTCTTCCGGATGCAGCACTGAAAATCTACCTGACAGCCAGTGCAACAGTAAGAGCAAAACGTCGTTATCTTGAACTTCAGAAAAAAGGAATTTCATCTGATATTAATGAAATCGAAAAGGATATTATCGAACGGGATCATCGCGATATGACAAGGGAATTTGCACCACTGATACAAGCAGAGGATGCGATTTATATCGACAGCTCCAATCTAACCATTGATGAGGTGGTGGATAAAATACTTAGCCTCTATCACAGTAGAGTTTCTGCTTGTAAGAATTAAAATACTAGCCAAGGGACACAATAATGATACGTTATTATGATAGCTTTTAGGAAGAATTTAACTGTTTTATAAGCTAAAAAAACGTTATATTATAAGGAAGACGACATAGAATTACAAGAAAATTCAAGATTTAGTTGAAATTATATCAAAAAAGCGTTATGATATACTTGTTTTAATAAAATTTGTAAAACCATTTTGATACTTCGATCAATTTGGCTCAAATTTTTGTTAAATTAATAAAATTGAAAAAAATGTGAAGATACTTACTATATACAGAAACTTGATGACCTGGATTTAAATTTGTTTAAATCTTATCGAAATGTAGGTATTACAGCAGGGGGCTTTGACCCCAAACAATATTATCAAGGAGGTTCTTACTGTTATGTCAGAGAAGAGTTTTGAGCAATTATTAGAGGAAGAAAAAGTAGTAGAGATAAACAACGGTGATGTTGTAGAAGGAACAGTTTTGGCTGTCAAGGAAGATGAAATTATATTAAATATAGGTTACAAGTCAGAAGGTATTATTACAAGAAATGAATATACCAATCTTCCAAACCTAGATTTGACTACTGTAGTCAATGTTGGTGATAAAATGCAAGCGAAGGTTCTTAAAGTAAATGATGGTGAAGGCCAGGTAGCCTTGACTTATAAAAAACTTGCTACAGAAAAAGGTTATAAAAGATTGGAAGAAGCCTTCAACAACCATGAAGTGCTTTCCGCAAATGTGTCTGCTGTACTAAATGGTGGTTTGAGTGTTATTATTGATGAGGCAAGGGTATTTATCCCAGCAAGTCTGATCTCTGATTCTTACGAGAAAGATTTATCCAAATATGCTGGACAGAAAATAGAATTTGTTATCACCGAATTCAATCCTAGAAAGAGAAGAATTATTGGTGATCGTAAACAATTAATTCTTGCGAAAAAAGAAGAGTTGAAGAAAGAATTATTTGAAAAAATTCAAGTGGGCATGACAGTAGAAGGTACAGTGAAAAATATTACTGACTTTGGTGCTTTCATCGATTTGGGTGGAGCAGATGGTCTTTTACACATTTCTGAGATGTCTTGGGGTAGAGTAGAGAATCCTAAGAAGATATTTAAAGTTGGCGATACTGTGAAGGCTTTCATCAAAGATATCAATGGTGAGAAGATTGCACTTAGCTTAAAATTTGAGGATCAAAATCCTTGGAATGATGCTGACGTTAAATATGCAGTAGGTAATGTGGTAACTGGTAAAGTTGCGCGAATGACTGATTTTGGTGCATTTATCGAATTAGAACCTGGTATCGATGCACTTCTTCATGTTTCCCAAATTTCCAGAGAACGTGTGGAGAAACCTGCTGATGCATTAAGCATTGGACAAGAAATTACAGCTAAAGTGGTTGAGTTTAACAAAGAGGATAAAAAAATCAGTTTAAGCATCAAGGCTTTAGAAGCTCAAGAGAGACAAGAACAGGAAGTTTCTGAAGATCTTGTTGAGGATGCAGAGTAAAGTACAATAACGAAAGAGGATAAGGTAGTGCAAGGTACTTATGAAGCTTTTAAACAATCCATATATCATCTGACAAAGATCGATTTGAATTCTTATAAAGAACGTCAAATGAAACGACGGATTGACGCTTTAATTACAAAACGTGGGATGAATTCTTATCCGGAATATGTAAATCGACTCAAGACGGATCCAGTGGCCTATGAGGAATTTTTGAATTACATTACTATTAATGTGTCAGAATTTTACAGGAACCCCGAACAGTGGTCACATTTGGAAAATGAGGTTTTNCCTTATTTGTGGGAACGTTTTGGNAGAGAACTCAAAGTTTGGAGTGCAGCATGTTCTACTGGGGATGAACCATATTCNATTGCCATGCTACTTTCCCGTTATATGCCCTTAAGCCGTATTAAAATAATCGCAACGGATATTGATAAGGGAGTTCTTCAAAAAGCCCAATTGGGTTTATACAACGAAAAGAGCTTGAAGGCCTTACCTTTGGAATTTATAAAACAGTATTTTACTAAGATTAATGATTATACTTATCAGATTTCCGATAGCATTAAATCCTGCGTCAATTTTAAGCAACATGACTTATTAAAGGATCCATATCCCAGTAATTGTGATTTGATTGTTTGCCGTAATGTTTTGATTTATTTTACCGATGATGCAAAAGACCGAATCTATAGGAAGTTTCATGCTTCTTTGAACAAAGATGGCATCTTATTTGTTGGTAGTACAGAGCAAATTATTCAAGCACAACAAATTGGGTTTCAGAATTTCAGATCTTTCTTTTATAAAAAAACATAATCGTATTATTTATATCGGCATGATATAGATAAGTACTATGAATAAATATAATAAGGGGGCTGTCGCAATCAAATGTGATATGCTCCCTTTTATAGTCTTATATTTTCATAAAATGTGGTTGATTTTTAATATAATATCGAGTATATTGTTTAGTAGATTAGCTTACATAAAAATTTTTAATTAAACATATAGTAAGTTAATGATACTAACGGTGCATAATACTATGCAGATAGGAGTGAATATGCAAAAGCTTATTACAGTAGCATTGGATGCAATGGGTGGTGATAATGCTCCCGGAGAAATTATTAAAGGTGCTGTTCTCGCTGTTCAGGAAAAGAGCGACATTAAAGTAATTTTAGTGGGTAAGGAAGAGATTATCCAAAAAGAACTAAGTGCATATGAATATGATAAAGAGCGTATTAGTGTAGTTCATGCGCAGGATGTGATTACCAATAATGAAGCACCGGTTTTAGCTATCCGAAGAAAGAAAGATTCCTCTATTGTAAAGGCATGCAATCTTGTAAAGTCCGGTGAAGCAGATGCTTTCGTTTCGGCAGGCAGCACAGGGGCTGTATTAGCCGCTGGTCAGCTGATTGTCGGAAGAATTAAAGGGGTAGAGCGCCCACCTTTAGCACCTTTGATTCCAACCATGAAAGGTGTTTCCTTACTAGTGGATTGCGGAGCTAATGTTGATGCTAGACCATCTCATTTGGTTCAATTTGCAAAGATGGGTTCCATCTACATGGAGAATGTCATAGGAATTAAAAATCCTAGAGTTGCTATCGTTAATATTGGAGCTGAGGAAGAGAAGGGAAATGCCTTGGTGAAAGAAACATTTCCTCTTCTAAAGGAATGTGAAGATATTAATTTTATTGGTAGTATCGAAGCCAGAGAAATACCCAATGGTGCCGCAGATGTTATCGTTTGTGAAGCATTTGTAGGTAATGTAATTTTGAAACTTTATGAAGGTGTTGGTGGTGCATTAATTAAGAAAATCAAGACCGGGCTTATGAGTACTACTAGAAGCAAAATTGGAGCGCTACTATGTAAACCGGCTTTAAAGGAAACTCTGAAAGATTTTGATGCATCTAGGTATGGCGGAGCACCTTTGTTAGGACTGAAGGGATTAGTAGTAAAAACCCATGGAAATTCCAAAAGTAATGAAGTGCGAAATTCCATTTTACAGTGCGAAACCTTTACAAAACAAGAGATCAATGAAAAAATATTAAAAAATTTAAATTATGAATAAATAAGAAAAGAAGGGTGAATTATGGAGTTTGAAAAAATAAAAAAAATAATTAGTGAAGTTTTAAATGTAGATGAAGATGATATTACTATGGATACAACCTTTGTAGATGATCTTGGTGCTGATTCCCTTGATTTATTCCAGATTATTATGGGAATCGAAGAAGAGTTTGATATTGAAATCGCAAACGAAGATGCTGAAAATATTGTTTCCGTAGGGGATGCGGTAGAGCAAATTAAGAATGCAATTAATTCATAATGAATGCTGTTTTTAAGTTCACAGCAAAATAAAATTGTATAAAATCAGAGGTATGAAAAAGCCCTGTGAATAAGGTTCGCCTTATTTTATTGGGCTTTTCATATACTTTGTTTCAAAAAGGAAACTTTCTACAATAGAGAATCGGATTCTTCTTATGGGTATCCGTAATTTGATAATTTAAAATTACAAGAAAGGAGATTGTTTTAAATTAATGAACAAACGAAGAAAAATTGAAACCATGCTACTTGAGCTAGAGAAAAAAATAAAGTATCAATTTTCCGATTCTTCTATTCTGGTCAATGCCCTAACTCATAGTTCCTATGCCAATGAAATGCGCATGAGCAAGGGAAAAAATAATGAGAGATTAGAATTTTTAGGAGATGCTGTTTTGGAATTGGTAACAAGCGAATATGTATATACGAAGCATAAGGATTTAACCGAAGGTGATTTAACTAAGCTTCGAGCAAGTATTGTCTGTGAACCCACTTTATCAGCATGTGCCAGGGATTTGGACTTGGGTAAGTATCTCTTCCTTGGGAAGGGAGAGGATATTTCCGGCGGCAGGGAACGTAGCTCCATTTTATCCGATTCTTTGGAAGCTTTAATTGGGGCGATTTATTTAGATGGTGGTTTTACTAATGCAAAAGAGTTTATTACCCATTTTATCTTAGAGGACATTAAAGATAAAGAACTCTTTTTCGATAGCAAGACTATCTTACAAGAGATAATTCAAAACAATAGCAAACAGCAAAAAATTCGCTACCATTTGATTTCCGAAGACGGTCCAGATCACAACAAAATATTTACCATAGCGGTATATATCGGTAATGAAGAAATCGGTATTGGTACTGGTAGAACAAAGAAAGCGGCTGAACAGGAAGCGGCAAATCAAGCAATTATTAAACTTCAGGGGAATGTCCAAGGAAATTACAAAAGTGAATAGATGGGAGACACTGAATGTATTTAAAGAATATTGAAATTCATGGATTTAAATCCTTTGCAAATAAAATAGTATTAGAATTTCATGATGGTATCACCGGTATTGTAGGACCAAATGGTAGTGGTAAGAGTAACGTAGCAGATGCAGTAAGATGGGTATTGGGAGAACAGAGTGCAAAGCAGCTAAGAGGCTCTAAAATGGAGGATGTTATTTTTTCCGGTACCCAGGCTAGAAAACCCTTGGGATATGCTTATGTTTCCATTACCCTAGATAATTCGGATCATAAACTACCCATTGATTTTGAGGAAGTTACGGTAACCAGAAAGGTATATCGTTCTGGGGAAAGCGAATATTTAATCAATGGTTCTACCTGTCGATTAAGAGATATTCAGGAATTGTTTTTAGACACTGGAATTGGTAAAGAAGGCTATTCCATTATTGGTCAGGGTCAAATTGATAAAATCTTAAGTGGGAAACCGGAGGATCGTAGGGAATTATTTGACGAGGCCGCTGGAATTGTAAAGTTTAAAAGACGAAAATATGCGGCAGAAAAAAATCTTGAGGAAGAAAAACTTAATTTATCCCGTGTTACGGATATCATTGGTGAAATTGAAAAGCAGCTTGCCCCTTTAGAACAACAATCGCAGATAGCAAAGGTCTACTTAAAATATAAAGAGGAATTAAAAAGTCATGAGATTAATCTCTTTATAAAGGAATGTGATCGAATTCGAAGTTCCAAGGAGCAGTTGGAAGAGAAGTTGTCCATTGCTACCGCTGATTTAGAACAATCAAAAAACGACTATGAAAATACCAAGGAAGAATATCTTCGCCTTGAAAAGCAGATGGAGGAAATCGATCAGGCCATCGAGGAAGATAAGAACTGCTTAAATGATTTGAAGTTAAATAAGGAAAAATCAGAAGGTGAGATTAAGGTTTTAAGGGAGCAGATTAGTTCCATTCAACAAAACGATGAATATATACAAAACCGAATGAAAAGCAATGCAGATAATCTTTTACTTCGGAAAGAGGAGGAAGAAAAATATCTTAAGGAGAAATTGGAGATTGATGAAAAAATTTCTTCCATGGACGATCTTCTTACCTTAGCCTTAGAGGAATGGAATCAAATCAAGGAAAATATTAACCGTTATTCCAAAGAAATTGAGGAATGTAATAACGGTATTTTTGAATATCTAAATATAAATTCTGGAATTAAGGGTAATCTGCAACGGTATGAGACCATGATGGAGCAAAATACCATCCGAAAAACAGAATTAAATCAAAAAATATTAAAGAATAAGAGTGAAGCAGAAGTATTTCATTCCACCATACAGGAATATGAAACTGAATTAAAATCAGTTACTGATTCGATTCTTGACTTAGAAAATCAGAAGAAGGATTTGGAGAACGAAATAGAAGAAACCCAGGTAAGAATTGATTCACTGACTACAAAATTGAATGAGCTACAAGGTTACTACTTAAGAGAAAAGTCCAGATTGGACTCCTTAGTAAACTTAACCGAACGATATGAGGGTTATGGGAATAGTATTAAAAAAGTCATGGAACGAAAGAACGTAACCCCTGGTATCATCGGTGTAGTCGCAGATATTATTAAAGTGGATAAAGCTTATGAAACCGCTATTGAAACAGCCTTGGGTGGTACCATTCAAAATATTGTTACGGATAATGAAGCGACGGCAAAGGAGCTCATTACATATTTAAAACAAAATAAATTCGGCCGGGCTACCTTTTTGCCTCTTACCAATATGTCCGCCACGGCTTTTAAGAACGATCAGGTATTGAAAGAGGAAGGGGTAATTGGGCTTGCTTCTAGTCTGGTTCAGGCAGATTCAAAATTTAATGCATTAATCAATTATTTGCTTGGTAAAATTATTGTGGTAGATCATATTGATCATGCCACGAAACTGGCTAGGAAATATCGTTATTCTCTTAGAATGGTTACTTTAGAGGGAGAATTGTTGACTCCTGGGGGCTCGATTTCTGGTGGTGCTTATAAGAATAGCAGTAATCTATTAGGAAGACGTCGAGAAATCGAGGAGATGGAAAAACAAGTAGCAAACTTGCAAGAGAAGACGAAAGAACTTCATCAAGGGAAGGAAGATGAGAAGAATAATAAAGCCAGCTTACGTCAGAAACTAGAGCATATCAAGCTATCTCTGCAAGAAAAATATTTAGAGCAAAATACTTGTAAGATGAACTTGGAGAGGGAATTAAACAAAAAGTCAGAGGCAGAATCCATTTTAATGGAATACTCAAAAGAATTACGGGAAATCGATACTCAGGCCAAGGACTTAAAAGAAACGATTCAGAAGTTGAATGTTTCCCTTCAGGAGAATCTCCATAAAAATAAAGAAACCGAAGAACACATCGAAGAACTTACCAAGCAATTGGAGGCTGAGAGGGAAAAAGAACAGCTTGCCAATGAAAAAGCATCGGAATTAAAGATGAAATTAAGTTCTTTGGAACAAAGCAATCAATTTTTATTAGAAAATATAAAACGAGTAAAAAGAGAAATCGAAAAATTATATGAGGATGAGTCTATCTTTAAATCCGATATGGAAAAATCGAAAGGTCAGATTGAGGAGAAAAATAAGAGTATCCTGGAAAAGGAAGCATCCATTGCTTCTTATTTGCAGTCAATTCAAGAATTTGAAGAAAGAATTAAAGAAAAAACAAATCAAAAGGAAAAAATCACAGGAAGCCACAAAAGCTTCTTTACCAAACGGGAGGATTTATCCAATCGGATGAATGAATTGGATAAGGAATGTTATCGTTTGAATGCTCAGTTAGAAAAGTTACAAGAGCAGTTGGATCAGCAGATGAGTTATATGTGGGAAGAATATGAGCTAACTTATAGCTTAGCCCAAAGCCAATCCTATGATCCCAATGTGAGTCTGGCTCATGCAAAGAAGATGATTTCGGAGATNAAGACCAAGATCAAGGAACTGGGCGATGTGAATGTCAATGCCATTGAGGATTTTAAAAATCTTTCAGAGCGTTATGAATTCCTTCAAAACCAANGANATGATTTGTTAAAAGCCGAGGAAGCCCTTCAAAAGATTATTGAAGAGTTGGATGCCGAGATGCGAAAGCAGTTTGAAGAAAAATTTGCTGCCATCAAGATACAGTTCGATCTGGTATTTAAAGAATTGTTCGGTGGTGGAAAGGCGGATTTGGAGCTGACTGATGGGGAGGATATTCTGGAAGCTGGTATTCGTATCAATGCGCAGCCACCTGGTAAAAAGCTACAGAACATGGTATTACTCTCCGGTGGAGAGAAGGCTTTGACGGCCATAGCTCTTTTATTTGCGATACAAAATCTAAAACCCTCACCTTTTTGTTTGTTGGATGAGATTGAAGCAGCCTTGGATGATTCCAATGTCAAAAGATTTGCAAAATATTTGAATAAATTAACCAAGGATACACAATTTATAATTATTACCCATAGAAGGGGAACCATGGCAGCGGCAGATATTCTATATGGTATCACCATGCAGGAAAAAGGAGTATCNACCTTGGTATCCGTTAGCCTAATAGAAAATGAATTGGAAAAATAGCTTGGAGGTCAAAATGGGAGAAAAGAAAGGANTTTTTAAAAAATTAGTGCAAGGTTTATCAAAAACCAGAACCAGTATCGCCAATGGAATCGATGCTATATTTAGCGGATTTTCCAGTATAGATGATGATTTTTATGAAGAATTAGAAGAGATTCTTATTATGGCGGATCTTGGGATTAATACAACCACCTCGATCCTTGAGGATCTTCGTGAAAAGGTAAAAGAAAATAAAATTAAAGAACCAGCTCAATGCAGACAATTGCTGATGGAAAGTATGATCAATCAGATGAAACTAGAGGATACTGCCTATAATTTCGAGCATAGGAAGTCAGTGGTTTTATTAATTGGTGTCAATGGTGTAGGTAAGACAACTTCCGTAGGGAAATTAGCAGGCCAGTTAAAGGATATGGGGAAAAAGGTAATTGTTGCTGCAGCCGATACCTTTCGTGCCGGAGCTATTGAACAGTTGACAGAATGGGCACACAGGGCTAATGTAGATATTATAGCGCAAAAAGAGGGCTCCGATCCGGCAGCGGTGGTATTCGATGCTGTAAAAGCTGCAAAAGCTAGAAATGCTGACGTTTTAATTTGTGACACCGCAGGGAGACTCCACAACAAGAAGAATCTAATGGAAGAATTGAGAAAGATTAACCGGGTCATTGATCAGGAATATCCGGATGCATATCGTGAGACCTTAGTGGTTCTTGATGGTACAACAGGACAAAATGCCTTGGCTCAGGCCAAAGAATTTAATGAAGTAGCTGAGATTACAGGAATTGTTTTAACAAAGCTAGATGGAACGGCAAAAGGTGGTATTGCCATAGCAATTCAATCGGAACTGGGAATTCCAGTGAAATATATTGGAATCGGGGAAAAAATCGATGATTTACAGAAGTTTAATGCGGAAGATTTCGTAAATGCATTATTTGAAAAAAATGAATAGGAGACGATTATATGATGACTTTGGATAAGTTTGAAGAAGCAACGGAAGAAGTCAGAAAAGTAATCCTTCGTACCAAATTGGTCTATAGTGATTATTTTTCTGACACTACTGGGAACAAGGTTTACTTAAAACCGGAAAACATGCAGTTCACTGGAGCTTATAAGGTAAGAGGTGCTTACTACAAAATCAGCACTCTGACAGAGGAAGAAAGAAGCAAGGGATTAATCACTGCTTCCGCGGGCAACCATGCCCAGGGAGTTGCCTATGCTGCAAAGCTTTATAATGCCAAAGCAATTATCGTAATGCCTTTAACCACTCCATTAATTAAGGTCAATCGAACCAAAAGTTATGGAGCAGAGGTGATTCTTTATGGCAATGTATATGACGAAGCCTGTGATTATGCCTATAAATTAGCTGAGGAAAATGGTTATACATTTATCCATCCCTTTAATGATGAATTAATTGCTACGGGTCAAGGTACCATAGCCATGGAAATTTTTCAAGAGTTACCGACCGTGGATATCATTTTAGCTCCAGTTGGAGGGGGAGGATTACTAGCAGGAATCGCTACTCTAGCCAAGTATTTAAATCCCAATATTAAAGTAATTGGTGTAGAGCCAGCCAGGGCAGCTTGTATGAAAGCCTCCTTAAAGAAGGGGCATGTGGTTACCCTGCCAGATGTGGATACCATAGCAGATGGTACAGCGGTGAAGACTCCAGGAGATAAGATCTTTCCTTATATTCAGAAACATGTAGATGATATTATAACCGTAGAAGATGAAGAATTAATCGTAAACTTTCTGGATATGATAGAAAATCACAAAATGGTGGTTGAGAATTCAGGTTTGCTTACAGTTGCGGCATTAAAACATCTGAATTGTAAAGATAAAAAAGTAGTATCCGTTCTAAGTGGCGGTAATATGGATATCATCACAGTCTCCTCTATTGTTCAGCATGGACTGATTCAAAGAGGAAGAGTATTTACCATATCGGTATTATTACCGGATAAACCTGGTGAGTTGGTAAATGTTGCTTCTATAATAGCCAAAGAACAAGGAAACGTAATTCGTCTAGATCACAACCAGTTTGTTAGCATTAATCGAAATGCTGCGGTTGAACTTACGATTACCATGGAAACCTTTGGCCATGAGCATCAAAAACAGATTTTCCAAGCCCTAGTAGATAAGGGATATAATCCGAAATATTGTAATACTTGTTTGTGATTTTACATAGAAAAGCGAAATATTTTCATGTATTTTTCATGGGCGGCTATGGTTTACTATAAGTCCCAAACATGATAGAATATTCTTATCTTTATATTCTGTATTAAGTTTGTAAACGAATTTGTTACCTTAAATGATCTTTTTTGCTTGGGTATTTCATCCGGTTCTTTATGTGAGATTATGAAAAAGTGTTGACATTCAATCTGAAATGGGATAAGATAAATAAAAGAGAACATAAGTTCGGATTATTATGGAGGTGTGTCCTTCAAGGAGGATTATTATGGCAAAGGATGATAGAGTTAGAGCATTGGAATCTGCCTTAGCACAGATTGAAAAGCAATTTGGCAAAGGTTCCATTATGAAATTGGGTGAAACCAGTAACCAAATGAATATTGAGACGATTCCTACGGGATCGATTAGCCTTGACCTTGCCCTTGGACTTGGTGGTGTTCCCAGGGGAAGAATCATGGAGATTTATGGACCAGAATCCAGTGGTAAGACTACGGTAGCCTTACATATGGTTGCAGAGGTGCAAAAAAGAGGTGGCATAGCAGGATTTATTGATGCAGAGCATGCATTGGATCCCGTTTATGCTAAAAATATAGGCGTTGATATTGATAATTTATATATTTCACAACCTGATAACGGAGAGCAGGCACTAGANATTACGGAAACTATGGTACGTTCCGGTGCTGTAGATATCATCATCGTTGACTCCGTTGCTGCCTTAGTGCCTAAAGCCGAAATTGATGGTGAGATGGGAGATTCCCATGTAGGCCTTCATGCAAGACTGATGTCCCAGGCCTTAAGAAAATTAACAGCCGTAATTAGTAAGTCAAATTGTATCGTAATATTTATCAATCAGTTACGAGAAAAGGTTGGGGTAATGTTTGGTAACCCTGAGACAACTACAGGTGGCCGTGCCCTCAAATTCTATTCATCCATCCGTTTGGATGTTAGAAGAATTGAATCCCTAAAACAAGGGGGAGAAATTGTAGGAAACAGAACCCGTATTAAGGTTGTTAAGAATAAGATTGCTCCACCTTTTAAAGAAGCAGAATTTGATATCATGTTTGGTAAGGGGATATCCAAAGAAGGAGATATTCTTGACCTGGCTGCGGAAATGGGCATCGTCAATAAAAGTGGTGCTTGGTATGCATATGGTGATTCAAAGATCGGTCAGGGTAGAGAGAATGCAAAGCAGTTCTTAGGGGAAAATCCACATATTTTTGAAGAGATCGAAGAAAAGCTCCGTGAGAAACTGATGTTAAAACCAATGAACAATAATAATGAACTTGTAGAAGAATAAAAAACTTAGGGGAATGAGAAAGGTGAGTTATTGACTGAGGGATCAGGAGATAGAGCACTTTACTCATTCCTTTTTATTCTATAGGAAAACCTTGTTGCTTAAAGAGGATAAAAATGTGTCTCATTATCCAATTTTTTTAGGCAAGAATTTAGTCTTTGATTTGAGTTACTCCTTATGAAAGGATAAAGTGGGATTTCCTATAAATTATAAGTCCCTCCGGGAAGAATTAACGTGGACTGTAAGGTGTTTTGTCA
>JGI24708J26588_10000740_pt1 | contig 26505 bp, 16 predicted proteins | sample BioPla1DNA2_FD_26588 | JGI IMG/M metagenome (IMG submission 26588) | reverse complement strand
GTTACATTCGCCTTCCTCGTTTAATGAGGACTGAAACGAAAAGGAAACATAAATCTTAGGGAATGTATCAAATGCGTTACATTCGCCTTCCTCGTTTAATGAGGACTGAAACACACTGTAACTACTAATTTTGCAGCTGATGATACTTTAGGTTACATTCGCCTTCCTCGTTTAATGAGGACTGAAACCTCCTTAACTGTTTAATAAACTCTTTAACCTTTTGGTATGTTACATTCGCCTTCCTCGTTTAATGAGGACTGAAACCGATAAACAGCTAAATTCCTGCCGTAAATTTCCGTTCATGTTACATTCGCCTTCCTCGTTTAATGAGGACTGAAACTTCCAAAAAATACTATTTCCCTTGGAAATGCTTTTAGTTACATTCGCCTTCCTCGTTTAATGAGGACTGAAACACAATTTAACACTTACAGTTCCTTCTGGCGCCACACGTTACATTCGCCTTCCTCGTTTAATGAGGACTGAAACCTACAAGCTCATGCTCGGTATACCACTCGTTGCCGTGTTACATTCGCCTTCCTCGTTTAATGAGGACTGAAACTATGTGTTTTCCTCGATGCGAAGTATTACACCGTTTGGTTACATTCGCCTTCCTCGTTTAATGAGGACTGAAACAGGTACATTACCCTTTCCAGCCTGTCCTTACGGTCGGGTTACATTCGCCTTCCTCGTTTAATGAGGACTCAACCTGTTAGTAATCGATCGGTAGGTAAATGTTAAAGGCCGTACCCGATGAAGGTACAGCCTGATTTTTATAATGAGGTTTTACTAGCCATTCGTAGTGTCCGCAATAGGCAATACGGTTAACTAGCGTATCCTCTTAAGTGGGAGTTAACTATGTCTAAGTCCATGGATAAGTTCGACTAGGCTTCGGCTTCAGGTGTAGTTAAAACTCAATCGAAGCCAGTCTCACTTTAAGAACTGGCTAATTCCAGGCGAAAGTACTATTCTCAAAAGCATGTCTTTGTGTTAAGGTAAAGATAATCTGTTAAGAGAAGGGGATATGATATGGTTAGAGCAATCATACTTTTATGCATCGCAGTTTTTGGATTTTGTTTCATTCCCCAGACCGGGTATGCCAACGCGGCTGATGCGAAGAATGAGGCTGTCCGGTTAGGTATTGATAATATTGATGATTATTTACATATCTTTGCCGGTAAAAAAGTCGGTCTTATAACTAATGCTACGGGCATTAACAGCAAATTTGAAAGCTCTGTTGATATTCTTTACAGCAAGACTAACTTAGTGGCACTATTTTCGCCCGAGCATGGTATCCGCGGCGCGGCAAAAGCCGGTGACAAGGTAGGCAATATCATCGATGCTAAAACAGGCTTGCCGGTACATAGTTTATACGGTGCGACCAAAAAGCCGACGCCCGAAATGATCAGTGGTCTGGATATACTGGCTTTTGATATCCAGGATGTTGGCGCCCGGCCGTACACCTATATTTATACTATGGCGTATGCTATGCAAAGTGCTAAAGAGCAAGGCAAGACATTTGTTGTTTTTGACCGGCCTAATCCTATTGGCGGTGTGGAGGTTGAGGGCGGTCTTATAAAACCCGGGTATGAATCTTTTATTGGGATGTACCCGATTCCCAGCCGTCATGGGATGACTGTCGGCGAATTGGCTCAGTTTTTCAATAGTGAGTTCGGCATTGGCTGTGAACTTATTGTTATTAAAATGACAGGCTGGCAGCGTAATATGTACTACTTCGATACCGGACTGCCTTGGGTTATGACGTCTCCTAACATCCCAACGCCGGAAACGGCGCTTGTATATCCGGGAACAGGCATTTTCGGCGGAACTAATGTATCTGAAGGCGTTGGTACGACAAGGCCTTTTGAGTTTGTCGGCGCGCCCTGGCTCAATGGCGAATTTTTAGCTTGGCGGCTGAATAGAATGGAATTACCGGGTGTAATATTTAGACCGGCTTACTTTACGCCGCAGTTTGGATTGTATAAGGGCGAGCAGTGCGCCGGAATTCAACTGCATATTACTGACAGTAACGCGTTTAGGCCGGTAAAGACCGCAATGCTCATACTTGATCAAGTAAAAGACCTAGGGGGCGATAATTTCAGATTTAAGCGTCCTAATGGTACTGACAGGTCGCTTGATCTTATTGTCGGTGATGACCGGCTGCGCACCGGCAGGGCGACGGTGGCAGAACTGCTCGGCGAATGGGCAGTAGAAGCCGATAGTTTTAAAGCGAAGGCCCAAAAATATTATTTATATGAATAAGCAAGTCTTTTGTTGATAATGATTTTATAATAGGTAAACCTGTAGATGCCCTGCAGGTTTTTTCCATGTGGTTAGAGGATTACCATAATGCTATGCGAATTATACCTAGGTATAATATTGATCAATAAAAAAAGGATGGTTGATGATGCTGAAACGCTTGTGGGAAGTGCGGGAAGAAGTAAGGAAACGCCGCCCGCTGATTGTCAATATAACCAATAATGTTGTAACAAATTTTACGGCTAATGTCCTGCTAGCAGCAGGGGCTTCGCCAATAATGTCGGAAGGCATTGACGAGTCAGAGGCTTTAGCCCGGGCAGCCGACGCTGTAGTCTTAAATATTGGCACACTGCATTCGCGCCAAGTAAAATACTGTTTAAAAATCGGGGCCGAGGCCAACCGGTTTGGCAAACCTGTTATTTTTGACCCCGTCGGAGCGGGTGCGACACCGTTTCGCAATGCAACTGCCGCGCAAATATTAACCGATATAGATGTAAGTTTGCTTAGGGGCAATTATGGCGAAATCGGTTTTCTGGCTGGTGCATCCGACAAGGTTAAAGGCGTAGATAATTGCTCAGTGGACGCTGATGTAGTTATGCTCAGGAGATTGGCAAAGGATACCGGCGCGGTGATAGCCGCAACTGGGCCAACCGATTATATAACAGACGGCGGAGCAGTATTTACCAATGAGACCGGGCATATTCTGCTGCAGTATGTCACTGGCGCAGGTTGTGCGCTGACGTCCCTGACCGGGGCCTTTATGGCGGTTGCCGATGATAATAAACTCGGTGTGCTGGCTGCCTTGGCTTTTTACGGAGCGGCAGCAGAGAAGGCAGCAGCCAAAGCAAAAGGACCGGCCAGTTTTGCGGTCGGGTTTGTTGATGCGCTATATACGCTAAGTTATAAGGAGTTTAAGAAGATAACTGAAGGCAAGATCGCCGTCATTGGTGAATCAGCCCGTGAAAACATCGATCTTGAATTAAACCGTAAGGAGTAGCATTGGTATTTGCTAACTGGGGTGAAAATGGGTAAAAATACTGAAACTGAACTAAAACTGCAAATAACAGATCGTAAGATATGGTGCGATATACTGGAGTCTTCGCGAATAGCTGAATATATCCAGCCTAACTCGCTCGGCTATGAAACATTGGAAGCGTGTTACTACGATACCCCGCAGCGAGCGCTTCGTCACGCCGGTTTAGCCTATCGTATTCGCCGTGAAGGCGGGCAGTGGGTTGCCACAGTAAAGGGCGGGGGCAAATCAGCAGGCGGACTCCATATGCGGCAGGAATGGAATGTTCCGGTTAAGGACTGTATGCCTAGTATAAAGCCATTTTTAAACACAACGGTAGGAGAAAGAATCCAGACTTTAGTTGGGCAGGACAAGTTGATGCTGCTGTTTATCACCAGATTTGAGCGGCGAACTGCTATGCTGAAGACACCTGATGGCAGCATTGTCGAGGCAGCTGCTGACCGCGGTGAAATTATTGCGGGCGATAACCGTGAACAGATCATGGAATTAGAGCTGGAGCTTAAAGCCGGCTGTACCGCCGCACTGCTTGAATTGGGCGCAGCTTTGGCTGAGCAGTATCCCTTACTTTTAGAACCGCGCAGCAAGTATTACCGTGGCTTGCTCATAGCTGGACTTGCTCAAGATGATTACCGCTGTGCTGCTGAAGTAGAAACCGATAAAGAAAATGAGCAGGCCCTGATATCGGCTGTAACCCAGGTATTAAATGCGCAGTCCTGTTTTCTGCGCCTGGCAGACAGAGCCGAAAATATCCTGGCATTGAGACATTGTGCAGCTTATTTGGCACAGGTTATTACCGCTCATAAGGCCGAAATGCGGTCTGAACTATACAAGGCAATCCATGATGAGCTAGACCGTTTTCAACGCGCTGTCAACAATAAACAGGGCGACGATCTTTTTGCGATACTAGGTACCGGCCGCTATACAGCATTATTGTTAAAACTGTGGGCATGGGCTGTAAAAAGAAACCCAGAAGGCGATTAACGTCTTCTGGGTTTCCTAATCATTAGGTTTATAGTTATCTTGTGCCGAAATTTTCACCTTGGCTGACTGCTGCCTGGGCAGCTGCTAAGCGGGCGATTGGTACACGGTAAGGTGAGCAACTGACAAAATCAAGGCCAATTTGATGGCAGAACTCGACTGAGCTAGGTTCACCGCCATGCTCGCCGCAAATGCCGATTAGCAGATCGGGGCGTGTTTTACGGCCGCCTTCAACTGCCAACTGCATTAGTTTGCCGACGCCTTTGCGATCAAGCACGGCAAATGGATTGTCTTTCAGGATCTTCATACGGAGATATTCAGGCAGGAACTTACCTTCGGCATCGTCGCGGCTGAAACCGAGACAGGTCTGGGTCAGGTCGTTAGTACCGAAGCTAAAGAACTCAGCTGATTCGGCCAATTCGTCAGCAAGCAGAGCGGCGCGGGGGAGTTCAATCATGGTGCCGCTAGTATAGTGGAAGCTGACTTTTTGTTCAGCTATAACTTCAGCGGCGATACGATCAATTCTTTCTTTAAAGAAAGCCATTTCATCCTTACTGAGGGTAAGCGGAATTTCGACTTCAGGCAATACTTTGTAGCCCTCTTTAGTCAGGCGGGCGGCGGCATTGAAGATTGCCCGCATTTGCATTTCATAAACTTCCGGGAAGCTGATGCCTAAGCGGCAGCCGCGATGACCCAGCATGGGGTTAAATTCATGCAACTGTCTAACTTTTTTAAGCATTGCCTCATGTTCGGCCAGCAACGCCGGGTTTTCGCCCGAAGTGCGGAGGCGGGTCGTTTCAACAAGCAGTTCTTCCATGCTTGGTAAGAACTCATGCAGCGGCGGATCAAGTAAGCGAATGCAGACAGGGTAACCTTCCATGGCTTTAAGAATTCCGTAGAAGTCACCTTCCTGCATCGGCAGCAAGCTTGAGAGCGCTTCTTGGCGTTCTTCTAATGTCTCAGCCAGGATCATTTTCTGAACATAAGGCAGGCGTGCCGGTTGCATAAACATATGCTCTGTACGGGTTAAGCCAATACCTTTTGCGCCAAACTCCCGAGCCTTCCGGGCATCTTCCGGAGTATCAGCGTTAGCTCTGACCTCAAGACGTTTTAGCTCGTCGGCCCATGTTAACAGCTCCAGGTATTCCGGAGAAAGTTCAGGATCCTTCATGGGTACATCACCGAGGATTACGCGTCCGGTTGAGCCGTCAATCGAAAGGGCTTCGCCTTCCTTTATTACTAGATCGCCGATGCTAAGCTGGCGATGATTATAGTCAATTTTCAAAGCTTCGCAGCCGCATACGCAGGGTTTACCCATGCCGCGGGCAACAACAGCGGCGTGGCTGGTCATACCGCCGCGACTGGTTAAAACACCTTGCGCGGTAATTATGCCGTGGATATCGTCAGGAGTGGTTTCGGTTCTGACAAGCAGAACCTTTTTGCCGGTTTTGCCCAGATGTTCGGCTTCGTCAGCATCAAAAACGACGGTACCCGAAGCTGCGCCGGGGGAAGCTGGCAGTCCCGTTGCTACGACATTAAGTTTAACGCTGCTGTCGATTTGGCGGTGAAGCAGCTGATCGAGTTGGCCTGGTTCAACAAGCAGGATAGCATCCTTTTTGCTAATCAGACCTTCGGATACTAAATCATGAGCGATTTTAACGGCAGCTTGGGCGGTACGTTTGCCGTTTCTGGTCTGCAGCATAAAGAGCTTGCCCTTTTCGATAGTAAACTCGATATCCTGCATATTACGATAGTGTTTTTCCAGCGTATTAGCTATCTGCGCAAATTGGGCAAAAATTTCGGGCATTTCATCCTTTAATTTTGAAATAGGCTGCGGAGTCCGGATACCGGCTACAACGTCCTCACCTTGAGCATTGGTCAAATATTCCCCGTACAGCAGGTTTTCACCGGTCGAAGGATTTCTGGTAAAGGCAACGCCGGTACCGCAGTCATTACCCATATTGCCGAATACCATTGACTGAACGTTAACAGCGGTACCTAGCTCATGATCGATTTTATTAAGGTTGCGGTAGATAATAGCCCGGTCATTATTCCAGGAACGGAATACGGCCTCAACAGCCATAAACAGCTGTTCCATCGGGTCTTCCGGGAAGGCTCGGCCGGATTTTTGCTGAACAAGTTCTTTATAAGCATCGATAATATCACGGAGTGATTCCGGACTGAGTTCTTGATCGTAAGTTACACCCTGGCGGTCTTTTTGACGGCTTAGGATAAATTCGAAGTCGTGTTTTTCGATACCGAGTACGACATCTGAGAACATTTGAATAAAGCGGCGATAAGCATCGTAGGCAAAGCGCAGGTTATCGGTATTTTTGGCAAGTCCTTGCACTGTTTGTTCATTGAGGCCCAGATTCAAGATTGTGTCCATCATACCAGGCATTGAGAATACCGCGCCCGAGCGCACTGAAACTAATAAGGGATTAGCGATATCGCCGAATTTTTTCCCGGTCTGCTGTTCAAGCTGCAGAAGGTTGCGCCGCACTTCGTCCTCCAAACCCTCTGGTAATTTCTGATCAGCTTTGTAATACTGGCGGCAAGCCTCAGTTGTGATTGTCATTCCCGGCGGAACGGGCAGACCAAGATTGGTCATCTCGGCTAAATTTGCTCCTTTTCCTCCCAATAGCGAGCGCATTTCAGCGCTGCCTTCATGAAACAAATATACATATTTAATGGACACTAGTGATCTTCTCCTTTTCCTTTACGGTAAATTTCGAGGACCTTGGCGGCTGTTTCTTCGGTAGCCTTGTTGGTAACATCAATTACCGGACAGCCTATTTTACGCATAATCCTATCGGCATATTCAAGTTCTTCCAGAATGCGCTCGTAATTGGCGTAGTCGGCGGTTTGAGACAAACCCATGGCCTTCAACCGCTCTTTCCGGATTTCAAATAGCAGTGATGGTTTTATTGACAGGCCAATTACTTTACTGGGCGCGACCTGAAATAACTCCTTCGGCGGTGTTACCTCAGGCACAAGCGGCATATTGGCCGCCTTAATTCCCTTGTGGGCGAGGTAAATACATAGCGGGGTCTTAGATGCGCGCGATACCCCGGTGATAACTAGGTCGGCCCTGAGCAGACCGCGCGGTTCTTTGCCGTCGTCAAACTTGACAGCAAACTCAAGGGCTTCAACTTTGTTGAAATATTCTTCGTCAATTTTACGAATTAGGCCAGGTTGATTTTTGGGGGTTGTGTGTGTCATTTTATTAATGGCATCAACAATTGGCCCCATAACATCAACTGCTGTCAGGCCCAGTTCATTAGCTTTGTCTTCCAGAAAAGTTTTCAGGTTGGGGCGAACTAAAGTATAAACGACTGCGGCATTAGCCTCGGCGGCCTCCAGCAAAGCTTCTTCGACCTGCCGGTTGGAAAGTAAGTAAGGTACTCGGCGGATATCAATATGGCCAGCGTCGAATTGACTGGCCGCTGCCTTAACCACTACCTCTCCCGTCTCGCCAATGGAGTCTGACAATATGTAAACGATAGGTGCACGGCTGCTTAATTTGAGATTAATCGCGACTCCTCCTTTTAGTAGCTGATTAACTAGAGATTAAGCCCTAACTTTTGTTCTCGACAAGTTGTACGAATAGGCGAGTTATATTGGTTTTAGTGAAGCGTCCGACTACTTTAAACTTTTCTTGACCGTTAACTTGCTCGGCATCAACAACAGGCAGCGAGTCAACTTGGTGACTAATCAGCTTTTGCGCTGCCCGCAAGACTGATTCATGCGGCGAAGTTACGATGATATTAGGCATTCTGGTCATAACGATTTTAACCGGCATATCATTGATGTTTTTCCCGCCCATTGTTGATTTCAGGAGATCTTTACGGGATATGACACCTTCGAGATAACTGCCTTCAGAAACTACGAATACCGTACCAACGTCTTCAATAAACATAGTAACGATAGCATCATAAACTGAGCAGCTTTCCCGAACTACAATTGGAATTGAGTGGATATCGGCTACTCGGAATTGGCCAAGGACAGAAGCAATTAGGTCGGAGGGATCCTTGCCAGTATAGTAGTAGCCCACTCGAGGGCGAGCACCTAGAAGCCCGGAACGGGTCAGAATTGCCAGATCGGGCCGCAGTGCCGCCCGGCTCAAGTTTACTTTCTCAGCAATTTGATTTCCGGTTATTGGGCCATTGGTCTTAACGATATCCAAAATAATACTTTGCCGTGGTGTTAGTTCGATATGAGCCACCTGCCTTTCTGTAATTAATGTACCTTTTATGAAAAAATAGCTAATATATTATACTACAATTATGCAATAATACCTGCATAATTGGCAACTATTTCTTTATTAGTCAACGTGAATTTTTTGATTTTTTTTAGATAAATTTTCGCCTTTCTGCCTAGCTGATTAAATGGTTTGTACTGCTTAGTCCACAGAATTTACCAAAGGATTCTAGTGGTTATAGGTAGAAATAAGAATATATTGACAAAGGAGGAAGTGATAAACTAGTGCCGCAGTTTGTGCATCGAATAGTAATATTATTAGTCTGTTTTACCTTTGTAATCAATCTGGTCGGTTTGCCTAAAGCTGAGGCCGGAATTATCAGTCAGAAGCAGGAAATATCAATCGGCCGCGACGTTGCCAAACAGCTTGAGAAAAAGTATGGACTGGTCGAAGACCCCGCTTTGCAGGAAAGAGTCGACAGGATTGGCCAGAGCCTAGTCGCTGTAAGTGACCGTAAGGATATACAATATAGTTTCAAAGTATTAAATTCGAAAGAGATTAACGCGCTGGCCGCGCCCGGCGGCTATATCTATGTTTTTAAAGGCTTGATTGATTTGATGCCGTCCGATGATGAGCTCGCCGGCGTTATCGGTCACGAAGTTGGGCATGTTGTTGAGAAGCATACCGTCAAGCAAATTGAAAAAAGTATGGGAATGGGGATATTATTTGGCGTACTGTTTGGTGACAAAGGGGTTGCGCTGCAAAACTTAGCTTTTAACGCGATAATGGCCGGCTACAGCCGGGACGACGAGCGTGAAGCTGATAAGCTAGGCTTTGTCTACGCTTACAATGCCGGCTATAACCCTTATAGTATGATGATGGGCCTTAAGAAACTATCAGAATTAAACCAGAACTATCAAACTACTTTATTCTCGGGTCACCCTGAAGGACGAGCACGGGTAGCCGCGGTCCAGAAGTACATGGACGAGGCCCAGATTAAGCCGCATGTGGTCATTTTAGATGATGACAAGGGCGCTCAGATTGTTGAAGGTGAATGGAAACTGCCGCCGCTAACAGCGACCTTCAGCGACTATAAGCCGCATTGCCGAGCATACTTTGCAGCCGGAAGGTTATCGAAGCTGAGGCAACTGCCAGATTATTCAGCAGATAAGTTTATTACCGATAGCGACGGCATCAACTGTACCATTTATTATGATGACCAGAATGTAATAACTTTAACGCCTGAAGATGCCGCAGCCAATGCAACTAATGTAATGGATCTGGCTGGGACTTACATAGCGAAAATTAAAGAATGGAAGGTAGAATAATTACAACCCCGCCCCGAAGGCGGGGTTGTTCAATTCCACACTTAAACGCCTGCTGGAATAATGCGGCGGAATAGCTCTCGTCCGGGATAGATGGCCGCAGTACCAAGCGCTTCTTCAATCCGAAGGCCTTCGTTCCATTTTACCGTACGCTCAGTGCGGGCAATCGAACCGACTTTGAGCTGGCCGGCGTTAGTAGCAATAGCCAAGTGCACAATTGTAAAATCTTCAGTCTCGCCGGAGCGCGCCGAAATAACCGGGAGATAACCGGCACTTTTTGTGACGGTGATGGCTTCCATGGTTTCAGTAATAGTGCCGATTTGGTTTAGCTTGATAAGCACCGAGTTGCCGATGCCGCGCGCCAGGCCTTTTTTGATACGGCTGACATTGGTGACAAACAGATCATCGCCAACTAGTTGGACTTTATTTTTCAGCCTTTGCGATAGTACTTCCCACCCGGACCAATCGTCTTCGGCCATACCATCTTCGATGGAGATAATGGGATATTTAGTTGTCCAGCTTTCCAAGATTCCTGCGAATTCAGCGGCAGCCATTTGCTTTTGCTCAAGTTTAAAACAATACTTTCCGTCTTCATAAAAATGACTGGAGGCTACGTCCAGAGCGATAGCGATATCTTTGCCAGGTGTATAGCCTGCTTGTTCGATTCCGGCTACAAGCAAGTCAAGACCTTCGGTGTTGGAGGCAAAGGTTGGCCAGAATCCGCCTTCATCGGCGACTGAAACAGGTTTGCCTAATTTTGCAAACACCTTCTTGGTGCCATTATAGACGTTAACCGTCATTTCGATGGCTTGAGCGAAGGTTTGGGCGCCGACCGGGATAATCATAAAGTCCTGAATATCAATGGTTTGATTGGCATGAATACCACCCCCGATAATCTGAATCATAGGAACCGGTATGACCCGGGCATCCGAACCGCCCAGATATCGGTATAGCGGCATATTGAGAGCATTGGCAGCCGCCCAGGCCGTCGCCATCGATACGCCGAGCATAGCGTTAGCTCCCAGGCAGGACTTGTTTGTTGTTCCGTCAATTTCATTGAGCAAGTTGTCAATACAAGCCTGATTAAGAGCGTCCTGTCCGATAAGGCGGGGCGCAATTATCTCATTTACATTGCTGATAGCCTTAAACACACTCTTGCCGCCCAGACGCGACGGATTATTATCCCTTAATTCCAGTGCTTCGTATTTACCGGTAGATGCTCCAGAGGGCACAGTTCCGCGTCCGGCTGTGCCATTCTCAAGAATGACATCCACTTCGATGGTGGGGTTTGCCCGTGAATCGTAGACCTGACGGGCCTTAATAGTGCGAATGCTTGTTGCTTTCAAAATTGCAGCTCCTCTCAAAATAAAATAGCTAATGTACCCCCCTTGTTTTTTATTGCACTTAAAGAGTAATACATTCTTCCACGTTATTTCGAATAGCACCTCCCAATTTATTCCAATATTTAAACATTTTTACATCCAGAATATTTCTATTTATCGCTCATATAAGTGTTATACATCAATGCTGGTGCATAGCAATATAAGGTGTGTTTTTTTAAAATGAGGAAAACCATCAGGGAGGATTTTATGGGCAAGAAAGAATGTGTGGCAATGATTTTGGCCGGGGGGCAGGGAAGCAGATTAGGGCTTTTAACCAAGAAGGTTGCCAAACCGGCTGTACCATTTGGGGGCAAATACCGGATTATTGATTTTACTTTAAGCAACTGCCGAAACTCGCAGATTGATATTGTTGGCGTGCTTACTCAGTATCAGCCGCTGGCGTTAAACAGTTATATCGGGCTTGGCAGTGCCTGGGATCTTGACCACAAAGACGGCGGCGTTTTTGTACTGCCGCCTTACACCCGAGAGGGCGGGGCTGAGTGGTATCGGGGTACCGCCGACGCCATGTGGCAAAATGCTCACTTTATAGAACAATTTAATCCAAGCTATGTATTAGTGCTTTCGGGCGACCATATATATACTATGGATTACGCTAAAATGCTAGATTTTCATAAAGCAAAAAAAGCTGATGCGACAATTTCGGTAATGGAGGTTCCCTGGGCCGAAGCCAGTCGGTTCGGAGTAATGAGCGCCGGCGAGTCGGGGCGGATAACCGAATTTCAGGAAAAGCCGGCTCGCCCTAAAAGTAACCTGGCTTCAATGGGCATATACATCTTTAATTGGAAATATTTAAGGAAGCAACTCGAAGAAGATAGCAAGAATATTGCTTCGGGGCATGATTTTGGCAAGAATGTCATTCCCAAGATGCTGAACGAAGGCCATCGCCTGTTTGCGTATCCTTTTAAAGGCTATTGGAAGGATGTTGGGACAATCGAAAGTTTCTGGGAAGCCAACATGGATTTGCTGGCTGACCGGCCTCAGCTTGACATTTATAATCCCGACTGGCGCATCTATTCAGTTAATCCGACCCGTCCGCCGCACTATATCGCTGCAGGGGCTAAGGTTAGCCGCTCGCTGGTCAGTGAAGGCTGCACAATTTTCGGCGAAGTCGATCAATCGGTAATCTTCCCCGGGGTTTATATCGGTGCCGGCGCCAAGATTGTAAATTCTATCGTAATGCCATACGGACAAATTTCTGCCGGGGCTTATATCGACAGGGCAATTCTCGGACGCCGCTGTGTAGTCGAAGAGGGCGTGCGGGTAGGTTGGCGAGGCTTAAGCTCGACGCCGGCAATATCCGTAGTTCCTGAGCATGCTGTTATCAGGCAAGGGGAGTGCTGGGGGCCTGACGGCGTCATTCTCCAAGAGCATGTCGGCTAGCGCGCTAAGTTTTTTGCCATTTTTAATGAGGGGGATAAATCGTGGAAAACGTCATGGGTATAATTAATCTGCATGAAAATGAGGAAATGCTGCGCGAGGTTACTAAACATCGCCCGCTGGCCGCCGTTCCCTTTGCCGGGCGTTATCGGATTATTGATTTTGTGCTATCCAGCATGGTTAACTCGGGAATACACAATGTTGGGATTCTCGTTTCCAATAAGTACCGCGCCCTTATGGATCATTTGCGCTCGGGCAAGGAATGGGATTTAGCTCGTAAACGGGATGGCCTGTTCATCCTGCCGCCGGCCGAATCCCAGCAAGGCAAGCCCCAGAGTGATATTGATAATTTATTCAGCAATCTTGATTATATAAAGAGCAGCCGCCAGCAGTATGTGCTGATAACGGGCAGCAGTATTATCTGTAACCTCAATTTTAAAAAGGCCTTCCAATTCCATCAGACAAAGCAGGCCGATATCACTGTTTTATATAAAGAACTTGATAGCCGGCAGGAAGACTTTAAGCATTCCACAATAATCGACTGCGATGATCAAGGCCGGGTAGTCGACATGGCGGTAAACCCGGTCAAGGTTACAAGCAACAAAGTATTTATGAAAATGTGTATCATGTCTAAAGACCTGCTGGTTGATATAATTACCGGCTGTGCCGCGCGCGGCAGCACCGACCTGCTTATGGATGGTCTGGTAAAAAATATCGGCAAGCTGGCAATCTACGGTTATCAATACAAGGGCTTTATGGCCAGAATTCATTCAGTTCCCAGCTACTATCGGCATAGCATGGAGCTTCTAAAACCTGAGAAGTGGCAGGAGTTATTTTTTAAATCAGGACCGGTCTATACTAAAGTAAAAGATGAGGCTCCTGTTAAGTATAAAGAGAGTGCCTGCATCAATAATGCTATGATTGCCAATGGCTGTGTAATCGAGGGTGCCGTAGAAAACAGCATTTTGTTCCGCGGTGTTACAGTCGGACCCGGGGCGTATATAAAAGACAGCATCATTATGCAGAAATGCCAGGTCGGCGCAAACGCCAGGCTGGAGAATGTTATTTGCGACAAAGATGTTGCCATAACGGACGGAAAATGGCTGAAAGGCGAAAGTACTTACCCGTTGGTTATTGCCAAAGGAACAGTTATCTAAGAGTGAACAGCCGCTCTTAGCTCACAATTTTCAAGTTGGGAGTTTAGGGCGGCTGATTATTTGTTAATAAACCATAATATAGCAGGAATCTAGAGCATTAAAACCGAAATATAGCAGGAATCTAGAGCATTAAAACCGAAATATAGCAGGAATCTAGAGCATTAAAACCGAAAGTCTCTAGATATACTTTTAGTGATAGAGATAATCAAGGTCACGGAGGTGCCTATGGATAAACGCAGCGATGTTACTAAGCGAAAGGAAGACGCCAAGGAAAAATTTAAGGCGATCTTTATCCATAAATTGCAGACAATGCATGGGAAAAGCTTAGGTGAGGCCAGCCTTCATGATAAGCATACCGCATTGGGCGGCTTGATTAGGGATTACATCAGCCAGAACTGGATTCAAACAAACCGCCAGTACAGCGAAAGCGGTGTTCGGCAGATTTATTATTTCTCGATGGAATTCTTGCTGGGCAAGCTGATGGGTATGAACCTTATCAATACCGGAATCAAGGAAGTCTGCCAGCAAGCGCTTGCTGAGCTTGGGATTGACCTTGAAGACTTGGAGAAAGAGGAGCCTGATGCCGGTCTTGGCAACGGCGGCCTCGGACGCTTGGCAGCCTGTTTCCTCGATTCACTGGCGGCGCTGGGACTGCCTGGACATGGCTGCGGCATTCGTTATCAATACGGCCTGTTTGAACAAAAAATCGTCAATAAGCATCAGGTCGAGCTGCCTGATAATTGGCTGAAGGACGGCTATATCTGGGAGTTTCGCAAGACCGATAAGGCTGTTACTGTTAGGTTCGGCGGTAATGTCGTATGGGAGGAATACAACGGTTCATATAGATTCCGGCTGGAAAACTATGAGGAAGTATTAGCCGTTCCCTATGATATTCCAATCATCGGTTATCGCAACAATACCGTAAATACACTTAGACTGTGGAACGCAGAACCGGCGCAGCAGGAATTTGATTTGTCGTCCTTTAACAAAGGCGATTATCTCAAGGCTGTTGAGTATAAGCAATCGGTTGAGCGGATATCGACCATTCTTTATCCTGAAGATACCTTTTACGAAGGCCGCCTGCTCAGATTAAAACAGCAGTACTTCTTTGTTTCGGCAGGCCTCCAGAGCATAATCAGGCGGTTTAAGAAAAAACAGCACTCTATCCATGAGCTCGCCGATAAAGTCGGGGTTCACATTAACGACACCCATCCGGCTGTGGCAATCCCGGAACTCATGCGCATTCTGATGGATGATGAGGGGCTGGGCTGGGATGAGGCCTGGCAAATTACCACCAAAACTATCTCGTACACCAACCATACAATAATGCCGGAAGCATTGGAAAAGTGGCCGGTGGATATGTTTAAAACACTGCTGCCCCGGATTTTTATGATTATCGAGGAGATTAATGAACGTTTTTGCCGCAGCTTATGGGAAAAGTATCCCGGTCAGTGGGATAAGATTGCGGCCATGGCCATTATTGCCGATGGGCAGGTTCATATGGCTAAGCTGGCAGTTGTCGGCAGCTACAGCGTCAATGGGGTTGCCGCCATCCATACCAATATTCTCAAAAACCATATAATGAAAGACTATAATGATATTTACCCTGGAAAGTTCAACAATAAAACCAACGGCATTGCTCACCGCCGCTGGCTGCTCAAGGCTAACCCGGGGCTGGCAGATCTGATAACCGAGGCCATCGGACCCGAGTGGATAACCGACGCCGACCGGTTTAGCGACTTGCTGAAATTTCGGGATGATAAGGCTTTTCTCGAACGGCTGCATCAGGTCAAACAGCAGAACAAGCAAAAATTAATAAAGTTGATAGCCGATAAATATCAGATCGCCCTTGACCCTAATTCCATCTTTGATGTTCAGATAAAACGCATTCACGCCTATAAGCGTCAGATTCTCAACGCTTTGCAGATTATCGATGCCTATAACCAGCTCAAAGCCAATCCCGGCTTGGATATTGTACCCCGTACCTTTATTTTCGCCGGCAAAGCAGCCACAAGCTACAGCGCTGCCAAGCAAACCATTAAACTGATTAATAATCTGGCGGCCATAATCAATAATGATGCTGACATTAACGATAAGCTTAAGGTGGTTTTTCTCGAAAACTACAGTGTATCGCTGGGCGAGATGATTTTCCCGGCTGCTGATGTCAGCGAACAAATATCTACGGCCAGCAAAGAGGCTTCTGGCACCGGCAATATGAAATTCATGCTTAACGGAGCCATAACGGTGGGAACTTTAGACGGAGCCAATGTCGAGATCCGCGATGCCGTCGGTGACGATAATATCTTTATCTTTGGCCTGACAGCCGATCAGGTGATAAATTACTACCGCAACGGCGGCTACAGCGCCTGGGATGAATACAATTCAAACCCGCGCCTTAAAAAGGTTCTAGACCAGCTTGGCGCCGGTCAATTTTCCGATGAAAAGGCCGAGCTGCAAATGCTTTATGAATCATTGCTTTACCATAATGATGAGTTTTTTGTTTTGAAAGATTTTGACTCATATGTCGATACCCAAGCCAAAATTGACGAGTGTTACCGGAATCGGCTGGCTTGGCTTAGAATGAGCGCTGCCAATATTGCCGGCGCCGGCGTTTTTTCCAGCGACCGGACAATTGCTCAATACGCCGCCGAAATTTGGAAGATACAGCCGGTCAATATCAGTCGCTGACCTATGGGGGATGAGAAGATGAACATATCGCCGCTAAGCGAACATGACTTATATCTGTTTCATGAAGGGAGCAACTTCCGCAGTTATCAATTACTAGGAGCTCAGCTGACCAAGTACCGGGGCAAACCCGGTGTGCGATTTGCCGTCTGGGCGCCGAACGCTGCCGAGGTGCGCGTTGTCGGCAATTTTAATAACTGGCAGGGTGAGGCCCATGTAATGCGGCGCGTCCGCAAGTCGGGCGTTTGGTCACTGTTTATTGCCGGATTAGGGCCGGGCGAACTGTACAAATATGAAATAATTACGGCCGACGGCAGTCGGATATTAAAGGCCGACCCCTATGCTTTCAAGGCGGAGCTAAGACCGGGAACAGCTTCAGTTGTGGAAAGCCTTAATGACTATGAATGGCAGGATTCTGCCTGGCAATTGCGCAAAAAGCAGCGGCCTGTTTATGAACAGCCCATGCTTATTTACGAAGTCCACCTCGGGTCTTGGCGAAGAAACCAGGACGGCAGCCCGATGACCTACCGGCAATTAGCCGATGAACTTGTTAACTATGCTGTTGAGATGGGTTATACCCATATTGAAATAATGCCGCCGGTCGAGCATCCATTCGACGGTTCATGGGGCTACCAGGCCACAGGCTATTTTGCTGTTACCAGCCGCTACGGCTCACCCGCCGATTTCATGTATTTTGTCGATACTTGCCACTCGCGGGGACTGGGAGTAATCGTCGACTGGGCTCCCGGCCATTTCTGCAAGGACGACCACGGCTTGAGGCAGTTTGACGGTACACCGCTTTATGAATATGCCGATCAGCGAGGGGAAAACCCCGATTGGGGTACGGCCAATTTTGACTTAGGCCGGCCGGAAGTAAACAGTTTCTTGATATCCAACGCCATCTTCTGGTTTGATGTATACCATATTGACGGCCTCCGGGTTGATGCTGTAGCCAACATCTTATACCTGGACTATGGCCGGCGGTCAGGCCAATGGATGCCTAACCGCTTCGGCGGCAATGAGAATATTGAAGGAGTTGCCTTCCTGCGCAAGCTCAATCAAGCTGTTTTCGAATACTACCCTGAAGCCATGATGCTTGCCGAAGAGTCGACAGCCTGGCCGATGGTATCCTGGCCAACCGATGTAGGCGGTTTAGGGTTTAATTTTAAATGGAACATGGGTTGGATGAATGATATGCTGCGCTATATGGCCCTCGACCCTGTTCATCGGAAATGGAAACATAATCTAGTTACGTTCTCATTTATGTACGCTTTCTCGGAGAACTTCGTGCTGCCGCTGTCGCATGACGAAGTCGTGCACGGCAAGAAGTCGCTGCTCGATAAAATGCCGGGCGACTATTGGCAGAAGTTTGCTAATCTCCGCGCCTTTTATGCCTATTGGATGGCTCATCCCGGCAAAAAGCTGCTGTTTATGGGCGGTGAGTTCGGGCAGTTTATTGAATGGAAATTTGACGACAGTTTGGATTGGCATCTGCTCGACTATCCCATGCATAAAAAAATGCACGACTATTCGCGCGCTTTAAACAACTTCTACCGCCAGGAACAGGCTTTATGGCAGGTTGACTTTGCCTGGGATGGGTTTGAGTGGATTGATTGTCAGGACTATAGCCAGAGTGTGATCAGTTTTATCCGCCGCGGCCGAGATCAAGAGGACTTTATTATTGCGGTTTGCAATTTTACACCGGTAGTTCGCGACAATTACCGGATCGGGGTACCGGCAGCCGGCATTTATCACGAAGTTTTCAACAGTGATTGGGAAGATTACGGCGGATCGGGTCAGCTAAATGCCCAGCCGCTTGCCACTGAGCCCATTGAGTGGCATAACCGCGAATATTCACTAAACCTTCGTCTCCCGCCGCTAGCTACTATATACCTCAAGCGAGAAGTGCCTGTTATTGAATAAATATTTCCATAGAGAGGAGAAGCGCTATGCCGAAAAAGGAGTGCGTCGCCATGCTGCTAGCTGGAGGGCAAGGGAGCCGTTTGGGGATAATGACCAAAAAGCTTGCCAAACCAGCCGTCCCGTTTGGCGGCAAATATCGCATCATTGACTTTGCTTTGAGCAATTGCCGAAACTCGGGCATCGACACTGTGGGGGTGCTAACGCAGTATAAGCCATTGGTCTTAAATAGTTATATCGGCATAGGTTCGGCCTGGGATTTAGACCGTAAACACGGCGGCGTTTATGTTCTGCCGCCATATGTCAGAGAGCAAGGCGGCGAATGGTATAAAGGAACAGCTGATGCAATCTGCCAGAATATGCACTTTATCGATTCAGTAAATCCTGAGTATGTGCTTATCCTGTCAGGCGATCATATTTATAAAATGAATTATGCCGAAATGCTGCAATTCCACAAAGAGCGTAGTGCTGATGTTACCATTGCTGTTATCGCCGTACCTTGGGAGGAAGCCAGCCGGTTCGGCATTATGAACACCTCGTCTTACCAGCGGATTACCGAGTTTGCCGAAAAACCCCGTAATCCGCAAAGCAACCTGGCCTCAATGGGCATTTACATATTCAATTGGCAAAAGTTACGGCAGTATCTTGTTGCTGACGAAAAAAATCTGCAGTCAAGCCATGACTTTGGCAAGGATATCATTCCCAGAATGCTGGGTGATGGTCAAAAGCTGTTTGCGTATCCTTTTGAAGGGTATTGGAAGGATATTGGGACGGTCAGCAGCTACTGGGAAGCAAACATGGACCTGTTAGCTGAGCAGCCAGAGCTTGATATTCACGACGCAAACTGGCGGATATACTCGGTAAATCCCACTCGGCCGCCGCAATATCTGGGGCCGGAATCCAAGGTTACAAATTCTATTATTAGTGAAGATTGTCTTATTTACGGCGAAGTTGATCACTCAGTCATTTTCACTGATGTCTACATTGGTCCGGGAGTAAAGGTAAAAGATTCAATAATAATGCCGCATGTCCGGATTGAAGCCAATTCAGCAGTTGATAGAGTCATTATCGGGCAGGAGACGACAATTGGAGCAGATACTGTTATTGCCGGTGCAATTGGATCTGACGGGCGGGAAATTATCGTAATCGGCGAAAACGTAACAATCCCGCCGGGGACAGTCATAAGCAGGGACGTAGCATCAGATCAGCGTCTGGCCGGTGAGCCGGAACAGAAGGAGCGTTAATGCCATGGACTTAATGGGAATTATTAATCTTTACGAATCGGAAGAACTTTTACAGGAGCTTACCCGTTATCGTCCGCTGGCCGCTGTGCCGTTCGGCGGCAGATATCGTTTGATTGATTTTGTGCTGTCCAACATGGTGAATTCAGGTATCTCTAATGTGGGGATTTTACTTAAGGATAAATACCGCTCGCTAATGGACCATTTACGCTCAGGCAAAGAGTGGGATCTGGCGCGGAAACGCGACGGCCTTGTACTGATGCCGCCTGCTTACAGCGCTAATCCGGGAAACAGCGGGCGGGGCGGCGATGCCGACAACTTTTACAGCAATCTTGACTATATCCGCTTTAGCCGGCAAAAACATGTCGTTATCGCAGGCTCAAATATTCTCTGCAATCTTAATTATCAGGCTGCACTTGAATTTCATCGGCATAGCGGTGCCGAAGTAACCGTATTATATACCGACAGCCACTGCGTAAGTGACTGCAACGGCGCTGTCCTGGTTGAACTTGCCGAAGACGGACGGATTACCGATATAGAGGTTTCTGCCGGCGGTAAACAACGTGGCAAGATGTCCTTGGGTATGTATATTATGGAGCGGGAACTGCTCATCAGCCTTATCGAAGACTGTATTGCCCATGGCGGCTATGACTTTGTCAAGCATTGCCTGATTAGGAGCCTTGACAGGCTAAAAATCTTTGGCTATCGCCACGAAGGGTATGCAGCTAGGATTTCCTCGCTGGCTACTTATTTTTATCATAGTATGGAGCTTCTAAATCCCGCTGTTTCGCAGGAACTGTTTTCAAAAAGCGGTCTTATCTATACCAAAGTTAAAGATGAACCGCCTTCAAAATACATCGGTACCGCTAAAGTGACAAACTCTTTAGTAGCCGGCGGCTGTATAATTGAAGGGACGGTCGAAAACAGTATTCTCTTCCGCGGGGTTACCGTGAAAAAGGGTGTTCACATTAAAAACAGTATAGTTATGCAAAAAGGTATTATTGACAGCGGAGCAAAATTGGAGCAGGTGATTTGCGATAAAAACGTCCATATTACTGCAGGACGGCAATTGAAAGGGGATATGGGCTACCCGCTTGTTGTCAAGAAAGGGATGGTGGTTTAATTGCAAAAAATACTGATTGCTGCCGCCGAGGCGGTACCCTTCGTGAAAACCGGCGGACTGGCCGATGTGATTGGATCGCTGCCGCAGGCGCTTAAAGGTTTAGACGCTGACGTAAGAGTAATACTGCCTAAGTACGAGGAAATACCCGCCGCTTTTAAGGCGCAGATGACAAAAAAGACCGAACTGACTGTACCGCTTAGCTGGCGTCAGCAGTACTGCGGCATCGAAGAATTAGTCTATCAGGGCGTACCATTCTATTTTATTGATAACGAATATTACTTCAAACGGACAAGACTGTATGGCCACTATGATGATGCTGAGCGCTATGCCTATTTTTCTAAGGCAGTGCTGGAATGTCTGCCGGCTCTTGATTTTAAACCGGATATAATCCATTGCCATGACTGGCATACCGGTATGGTTACCGTATATCTTAAATCCCACTATAACCATAAGCCCTTTTATCAGGGCATAAAAACGCTGTTTACCATCCATAACCTAGGTTATCAAGGAATATTTGCACCGACGATAGTAGAAGACGTCTTAGGCCTGGACCAAAGCTATTTTGTACCCGATAAACTGGAGTTTCATGGCGGGGTTAATTTTATGAAAGGCGGGTTGGTTTTTGCCGACTTAATTTCAACGGTCAGCCGGACCTATGCTGAAGAAATCCAATTCCCGTATTTCGGGGAGAAACTAGACGGTCTGCTGCGGCAGCGGCGGGCTGATTTGACAGGGATTGTCAACGGTATAGATTACAATATCTATAACCCGGCAGCCGATGAGCACATATTCGTAAATTATGATATCGATACCATAGATAAAAAGCAGCAGAATAAAGCCAGCCTGCAGCAAAAACTTGGGCTGCCCGTCCGGCGGGACGTACCGCTTATTGCTATGGTATCAAGACTGGTGGCTTCAAAAGGTCTAGATTTAATCGCCCATATCGTCGATGAATTGCTGGGGCATGAAGACGTTCAGCTTGTGGTCTTGGGTACAGGCGATGCCAAGTATGAGCGCTTATTTGAACATTTGGCCTGGCAATATCCTGGCAAAGTGTCGGCAAACCTGTGCTTTGACGAAAAGCTTGCTCATCAAATTTATGCCGGGGCTGATATCTTCTTGATGCCTTCGCATTACGAACCCTGCGGCATCGGACAGCTTATTGCGCTGCGGTACGGAACTTTGCCCGTCGTTCGTGAAACAGGCGGCCTTAAAGATACCGTACTCTCCTATAACAAATATACCGGGCAGGGCAACGGCTTCACCTTTGCGCACTATAATGCCCACGATATGCTTTATACCATCAAAAGAGCGCTTGGGCTGTATTATGATAAGCCGGTGTGGAACCAGATTGTCCATAATGCCATGGCCAGCGATTATAGCTGGCAGGAGTCTGCTAAGCATTATGCCGAACTATACCAAAAACTGGCCGGCCGCTGAATGAAACACGGTTTGACCGAAAGCGAGGTGCCTGTCTGTGCAGCCAAGATTGGTTATCCATAACTCCCACCTATCGGAATTTCGCAGCCCCTTTGGGGCTGTTTCTTATAATGAGACAATCAGGCTGCGGCTGAAGCTGGCCGCCGATATTGAGCCTGATTCGGTGGTGCTCCGCTTATGGCATGAGGACCAGGGCGAAGAGAAAATTGCCATGACCCTTAACAAAGCTGATGACACTAGCAGGGTCTATCAAGCCTGCATCAAAGCCGGCCGGCAGCCGGGGCGAATCTGGTATTACTTTATCATCGATATTAATAAAAAAACTTATTACTACGGCAACAATCACCGGAATTTCGGCGGTGAGGGCCAGCTATACGATTGCCAGCCGCCGTCATTTCAGATAACCGTCTATAAAAATGGGGCGTCCACACCTAACTGGTTCAAGGACGGTATAATTTATCAAATCATGCCGGATCGGTTTTATAACGGACTGCCGGACGGAAGGGTACTGAACCCCAAAAAGGGCAGTGTCAACCACGCTCATTGGGCAAATACGCCTTTTTATATCCGTGATCCCGATAATGGCCAAATTATAGCCTATGACTTTTTCGGCGGCAATCTGGCTGGTGTAATGGCTAAACTTCCCTATTTAAAAGAACTCGGGATAACTGTCATTTATTTGAATCCTATCTTTGCCTCACCCAGCAACCATCGTTATGATGTCGCCGACTACCATAGTGTAGACAGCATGCTGGGTGATAACGAGCTATTCAAGCAATTGTGTGCTCAAGCCGCCGAATACGGCATTTCGATTATATTGGATGGAGTCTTTAGTCACACCGGCAGTGACAGCATTTATTTCAACCGGGAAGGCAACTATCCAAGTTTGGGCGCTTACCAATCCCAGCAGTCCCCCTATTACAAATGGTATCGCTTTAAAAAGTGGCCCGATTCTTATGAATCATGGTGGAATGTAGATGCACTGCCTAATGTTAATGAACTGGAGCCGTCGTATATCGATTTTGTTATCGCTGGTCAGAATAGTGTCGCTAAATACTGGCTCAACCAGGGGGCGAAAGGCTGGCGGCTTGATGTTGCCGATGAACTGCCGGCTGAATTCATTAAACAGTTTCGGCAGGCAATTAAAGAAACCGATCCAGATGCAGTACTTATCGGTGAGGTCTGGGAAGACGCTTCTCATAAGGTAAGCTATGGTCAAATGCGGGATTACTTTGGCGGGGAACAGCTGGATGGAACGATGAATTATCCGTTCCGCCAGATTGCCTTGGGCTTTCTCTTAGGCAAAATCGATGCTCAAACTGCCGCGCAAGCCCTAATGAGCTTATATGAAAACTATCCGCGCGAAAATTTTTATGCAGCAATGAATTTAGTCGGCAGCCATGACGTGCCGCGGATTTTGACGCTGCTGGGCGAGGCGCCGCCCGCCGACAGCATGACAATCGGTGAGCAGGCCAGATACAAACTGCCGCCTGAGCAGCGCAAGCTGGCGGTAGCAAGACTTAAGCTGCTGGCTTTATGGCAGATGACCTTTCCCGGCGTTCCGGCTATCTATTACGGGGACGAAGCCGGGGTCGAGGGCTACAAAGATCCATTCAACCGCCGAACCTACCCGTGGGGTGCCGAGGACGGCGAACTTATTGAATGGTATAAGACTATCACGGCTTTGCGCCGGCAATATGACTCCTTACGAACGGGCGAGTGGATAAATATCATCGCCGAAGGCGAAGTTTACGGCTATGTCCGGCGAATTGTCAACGGCAAGGACGTTTTTGGCCAGCCCCGACAAGATAATGTCCTCGTTGTATTGCTTAACCGTCATACTGAAAAAACCGTCGAGCTAAAAATTAATGTTAGGCCTTGGTGTCGGGGGATACTAATAGATATTCTTAACGACAGCCAGGAAATCGAACTCGACGGAGGAATACTTACAATGACTTTACAGCCGCTTGAAGGCAAGCTTTTAATCCAAAAGGAAGAATATGCGTTTGCGCGCCAGTGCGGGGTACTGCTGCACCCGACCTCCCTGCCATCACGTTATGGAATCGGCGATCTTGGTAAAGAGGCCTACGATTTCATCAATTTCCTCGTCAAAGCCAAGCAAAAACTGTGGCAGATCCTGCCGCTCAATCCAACCGGGTTTGGTGAGTCGCCGTATCAATGCCTGTCAGCTTTTGCCGGCAATCACATGCTAATCTCGTTAGGCAAGCTGGTAGCCGCCCGATTATTGACAGCCGCCGATATCAAGACTTATCCGACCTGTGATACAAGTAAAATCGAATTTGATAAAGTAAGGCAGGCCAAAGACAGATTACTGCGGGTAGCCTTTGCTAATTTCCGCATAGAGGAACCAAGTCCGGACTATAAGAAGTTCGTCGCGGAAAATAGCAGCTGGTTAGACGACTATGCCTTCTTTATGGCCTTAAAACACTATTTCAAGGGGGCTGCTTGGTATGAGTGGCCCAAGCAGCTGGCCAGGCGCGATGAGGATACGCTGCTCTACTATCGGAAATTGCTGACCGAAGAAATCGAATATCAGTTGTTTTTACAGTATACCTTCTTTAGTCAATGGCTGGATCTTAAGCGTTATGCCAATCGCTGGGGCGTAAAGATAATCGGTGATTTGCCGCTTTTTGTCGCACCCGACAGCAGCGATGTCTGGGCAAATCCGGGGTTGTTCGAACTGGACGATACCGGACGTCCGGCCAAGGTGGCGGGTGTACCGCCAGACTATTTCAGCAAAACCGGTCAGCTATGGGGCAATCCGCTCTATAAATGGGAGGAAATGGCCAAAGATGATTATGCTTGGTGGCGGGCTCGCTTTGAGCTGCTCCTCAAAACAGTCGATATTGTCCGGGTCGACCACTTTCGCGGCTTTGAGGCATTCTGGGCGGTTTTGGCCGGGGAAACTACGGCAATAAATGGGCAGTGGTTAAAAGGCCCTGGTGCCGAGTTCTTTGCCACCATGCGCAAGTATCTTGGCAAACTGCCGCTAATTGCCGAAGACTTAGGCATTATAACGCCCGAGGTCGACGATTTAAAAAATGAATTTTACTTCCCGGGGATGAAGGTGCTGCATTTTGTCTTTGAAAGCGATGAGGACGGTTGCGTGCCCGTCATAATTGATAAAAACTCAGTTGTATATACCGGTACGCATGATAATAATACAACTGTCGGCTGGTATAAAGAGTTGGTAGCAGATAGTTCTGTGGTCGCTAACTGTGTCAGGGAAGCGATCGGTGTTGAGGAAACTGCAGCCCCGGAAACAGTCTGCAGCAAATTAGTGGAGTATGCTTACGCCGGTAACGCTGATACCGCAATTATTCCTTTTCAGGATATTTTAGAGCTCGGCAGCGAGCACCGCATGAATCTGCCAGGCACTATCGGCGGCAACTGGGGCTGGCGCTGTCAGAAGGCAGCCTTTACGCCGGAGCTGGCCAAACGGCTGGCGGAACTGGCAGTCAAATACAACCGATAGCTAAAAAGTAAATTGGAAAGTAGTGGAGGGAACATGGATACTGATACTAAATGGGTAACTAATAGTCTTAAAGGCGGCTTGTTGCAGTCGGAAACCATAAAAGAATTCAGCTTGGCAAGCGTTGAAGCAGTACATTGCCTGCACCAGGGCTTTCCAGGCTATAGCGCAACACCATTGGTAGACTTAGTTCATTTAGCTAAGTCGCTGCAGCTTGGCGGTCTATATGTAAAAGACGAATCATACCGCTTTGGCCTGAATGCTTTTAAGGCCTTGGGCGGTTCATATGCTATCGCAAAGTATCTTGCCGGTAAACTAGGGCTGGATATTACGGAAGTATCTTATGACCTGCTTACTTCACCCGAAGTTAAGAGCAAGCTCGGCGAAATCACCTTTGTAACGGCCACTGACGGCAATCATGGGCGGGGTGTTGCTTGGGCCGCTGCAAAACTTGGGCATAAAGCTGTTGTCTATATGCCGAAAGGCTCTGCGGTCGAGCGGCTTGAGAACATTAAGCGCGAAGGAGCGGACGCTTCAATTACTGATTTAAATTATGACGATGCCGTACGACTGGCGGCTGCGAACGCCCGTAAGTACGGCTGGGTAGTTGTGCAGGATACCGCCTGGCAAGGCTATCATGATATACCGCTATGGATAATGCAGGGCTATTCGACAATGGCAATAGAAGCCTACCAAGATCTTACTACATGGCAGGTAACCCCGACTCATGCATTTTTGCAGGCTGGGGTAGGTTCGTTTGCGGCCGCTGTTCAGGCTTTCCTAATCAATGCCTATCCCGATTCGCCGCCTAAAGTTGTAATCGTGGAACCCCATGCGGCTGACTGTGTTTACCGGTCGGCGGCCGCCGCGGAC
>JGI24708J26588_10000738_pt1 | contig 26537 bp, 25 predicted proteins | sample BioPla1DNA2_FD_26588 | JGI IMG/M metagenome (IMG submission 26588) | reverse complement strand
GATAGAGGAAAAACTTTCCCTTTTGGAGAATGATAGGAAAGGTTTTGATATTCGTATGGAATTATATCAGTTATTAAAGGAGTACTATGACATTCTTGCTACGAAGCCTTCATAGCATCCGCAGGAAAGGGGGTTGTCATGTTGAACAAGAGAGAAGCAAGCGTTGCTGATGAACATCGAGCTGCAATCAACCAACTTATGGCCAAAGCAAAAAAACGCGGTATGGTTACTTACCGCGAAATCATGGACAGTCTTCAAGACATTGAACTCATGCCTGAACAGATAGATGAGATTTATGAGAGTTTTTCAGCCATGGGTGTTGACGTGATTCCCCATCCTGGTGGAGATGACATGACTGACGATGAGCCCATAGAGAATGACGTCGTAGGTGATGATGCCGACGATGTTGATGAGAGCGAAGATTATGATCTGTCAGTGCCTGAAGGCATAGGATTAGATGATCCCGTGCGCATGTATCTCAAGGAAATTGGGCGAGTTCCCCTGCTGACTGCTGAAGAAGAGGTAGAGCTGGCTAAAGGCATTGAAGCTGGCAGCGAAGAGGCTAAACGCAAGCTAGCTGAGGCGAATTTGCGCTTGGTTGTGAGTATTGCCAAACGTTATGTAGGTCGGGGGATGCACTTTCTGGATCTTATTCAAGAAGGGAATCTTGGACTGATCAAGGCTGTTGAAAAGTTTGATTATCGTAAAGGTTTTAAGTTCAGCACCTATGCCACTTGGTGGATTCGTCAGGCGATAACAAGATCAATTGCAGATCAGGCACGGACCATTAGAATTCCAGTGCACATGGTGGAAACTATTAATAAGCTGACTCGCATTTCTCGGCAGTTGCTCCAGGAGTTAGGACGGGCGCCTACTCCCGAAGAGATTGCAGAAGAGATGGATCTGCCGGCAGAACGGGTGCGGGAGATTATGAAAATTGCCCAGGAACCGGTATCCTTAGAAACTCCGATTGGAGAAGAGGAAGACAGCCATCTTGGTGACTTTATCGAAGACCAGGAAGCGACAGCACCGGCAGAGGCAGCTGCTTTCACTATGTTGCAGGAGCAGCTGGGGGAAGTCTTAGAATCATTGACCCCGAGAGAACAGCAGGTGCTGAGACTGCGTTTCGGTTTGGATGACGGTCGGGGCCGAACTTTAGAAGAGGTTGGACAGGTCTTTGGGGTGACCCGTGAGCGGATCAGACAGATTGAGGCGAAAGCACTGCGCAAGCTGCGCCATCCGAGCCGCAGCAAGAAGCTGAAAGATTTCTTGGAGCAATAACAGGCACACTGTTCTTGAACCGCATAATGCAGATCTGAACTTGACAAAACGTACGTTGTTCCCTTATAATAAACCAGTGTTGGACCCCTAGCTCAGTGGTCAGAGCAGCGGACTCATAATCCGTTGGTCCTGGGTTCAAGTCCCAGGGGGTCCACCAATAACGAGAATGAGAGACTGCCAAAAAGTGTCCTTGCAGGGTTCTTTGGAAGCAGTCTTTTCTGTTTTCNGAAACAGAATTCGAAGTGCTGCCCCTAGCAGGGGCGGGGCAGCAGGACAAGGAAGAGTGGTTGTGGAAATAACAACAGACAGGGGGTAGCGTGTATGAGGCCTGAGTTGGAGTGGGAAACTGTTGAACTTTCCCAAATTTGCACATATCGACATGAGAGGATTGAGGTGGGTAAGTTAACCACATCAAACTACATTTCAACCGCCAACATGCTGCCCGAAAAGGGCGGTATCAGGGCCGCAGACGGCTTGCCCAAGGCCAAGACTGCGAGCAAGTTCTATCCGGGTGATGTCCTTGTCTCTAATATCCGCCCTTACTTTAAGAAAATATGGTTGGCCACCAGGGAGGGCGGCTGTTCTAATGATGTTCTGGTGATGCAGGCGAGGGACGGTACTCATGCGCCTTACTTATACTATTTGTTATCATCTGATGCGTTTTTTGCCTATATGACTGCCACCGCGAAAGGAACGAAAATGCCGCGGGGGGACAAGGACGCAATCATGGGCTATATGGCCAAGAAACCGCCTTTAGATGTGCAGTGTGCGTTTGCAGACACTTTAGCCTGCTTAGATAGGAAAATTGCTGTCAATGACCGAGTTTGCCGTAACTTGGAAGAACAGGCACAGCTGATTTTCAAGCGCTGGTTTGTGGATTTTGCGCCTTTCCGAAGCTGCGGATTTGTCCAGAGTGAACTGGGGTTAATCCCCAAGGGGTGGCAGATTGTCTCCATTTTAGACATGGTTGTCTCAACATTTGCAGGTGATTGGGGAAAGGCTGAGCCGGAGGGGAATTTCATCCAAAAGGTAGGGTGCATTCGAGGTACTGATCTGCCCGATGTGCAGCAGGGAAGCAAAGGGAAGATTCCGGTCAGGTACATCCAGACCAGAAATCTATTAGGAAAGCGGCTGCAAGCCGACAATTTGGTGGTGGAAATCTCGGGAGGATCACCAGTCCAGAGTACAGGACGGATCGCCAGGATCTCAAGGCACTTACTAAACAGATTCGATGCGGACCTGATCTGCACGAATTTCTGCAGCGCTTTGGCTGTGAAGTCGCCCTACAGCATTTTTTTATACCACTTCTGGCTTTACCTGTATGGGCAGGGACGGATGTTCGGTTACGAAAACGGGACTACCGGCATTAAGAATTTTGATTTACAGCGCTTTCTGAAGAACACATTAATTGCCTTACCCCCCAGAGGGATCGTGGAAGAGTTTAACGAGCTTATGGAAGCTCTAGAAGCTAAAGTTTATTCTCTCGCATCAGAGTCGGAAGTTCTAGCCAACTTGCGCGACACGATTCTTCCGCCGCTGATAAGTGGAGCGCTCGACTTACCGCGAGATTAGACAAAGATCAAGGCTAAGTTAGAGGAGGACGATGTCTAGTGAAAGTTGGCCAGTTTACCGATACCTTTCTCCCAGTAGTTGATGGCGTAGGCAGGGTGGTCAGCCATTACGCGTACACCATGGGGGAGCTTTGTGAGGCTTGTTATGTAATCGCCCCCTGGCAGAAAGATGTTGCTGGGCAAGAATTTTCATTTGAAATAGTGGATTACAAGAGTCTGCCTGTGCCCAAGAATCCCCAATACCGGTCGGGACTTCCTGCACTTGATCTGGCCTATCGCAGGCGGCTGGCAGAGATTGAGCTGGATATCGTCCATGCTCACAGCCCTTTTGTAGCGGGGCGGGAGGCACTCAAAGTTGCCCGCAAGCGCGGGATTCCCCTGGTTGCTACCTTCCATTCAAAGTATTATGATGATTTCTATCAGCTGACTAGGAGCAAAACCTTGGCCAAGCTGGGCACGAAATTTGTGGTTGACTTCTTTGCGAAATGTGATCAGGTTTGGGCTGTCAGCAGTTCTACAGCTCAAGTACTTAAGGACTACGGATACAGGGGTCAGATTGAAATAATGGAGAATGGAACGGATTCCAAAGAACCGGATCCCGCCGCGGCCCAAGTAGTGGAGGAACGTTTCGCCCTCGCTGACTTTCCTGTGCTGCTGTTTGTTGGGCAGATGAACTGGAAAAAGAATATTCGAAGGATCCTGGAAGCCGTAAGCGTCCTGGTGAAAGAAGGGCGAGAATTTCGCTTGGTCATGGCCGGCCAAGGCCCCTCAGAAAGGGAAATTAAGGAATTTGCGTCATCTCTAGGGCTGGATGGGGTGGTTGTTTACACAGGTCACATCAGTGATGGACAACTGCTGCAGGGTCTCTATGACCGAGCAGACTTGTTAGTGTTTCCGTCGCTCTATGATAATGCCCCCATGGTCGTGCGTGAAGCGGCTGCAGTGGGGACTCCTGCACTTTTAGCCGCGGGTTCAAGCGCAGCCGAGGTCGTACGTGACGGCATGAATGGTCTGCTGGCTGAAGATACGACGAATGATATGGCGGAGCGGATCGCCTGGGCGCTGGATCATCTTGACGAGCTTCGTCAAATTGGCTTGGCTGCCCGCCGCACAATCCCCAAGCCCTGGAAGGAAATTGTCGCACAGGCTCTCGAACGCTATGAACGGCTGATTCAGGCAAAGGGGCAAAAGTAAGAACCCCAAAGGTTTTTACCTCTGGGGTTCGACTGGCAAAGACTTAGCCTACTTGCTCTACTTGTTTTGCTCGTGAATTGTCTCTGCTTTCCAGCAGATGGGGGTTTTCCAAGTACTTCTCTAAGAGTTTGAAGGAACGGGAAAAATACAGTCCGTCACAGATTCTCTCATCCATGGTATAGCCGATTTCACAGCATCTCTTGGCTACAACCTGGCCATTTTGCACGACAGGCAGAACGCTCGGTTTTCCTAAGGCCACAAAAAGACCTGTAGTGCCAAAATCGTATAAATGGTGATAGATATAATTGGTGTTAATTGACTTCAAATAGGTAAAAAAGAGCGTTGTATGAAAGGGGCTAGCCTTAATCACGCTCGCCGGCAGCATGTTCCAGCGATCCATCAGCTTGATCGTTTTGACCAGGAGCTTGGTGACGATACCGGGCATCGACATGATCAATGCCGCCAGCTTATCTGTGTCAGTATCGGCGTCTGCTGCTATTGCTTCGGCTATCAGGTTATCTACTATCTCGATGACTTCGAAAATGTTTTCTTTGCCTGTAAATTCGAACTTAACCGTTGTCTCCTCGTCATCATCGGATCGGAGGGAACGCTTGATTGCCATGGAGATGCAGATATTGTTTCTTTGATAGATTCTGCTGTTCATGATGAAACGGTTCAGTTGGGGTCTCTCATCGATTACCCTGACATAGGCGGCGATGAAAAGATGCAGGTAACTGATCCTTATGCCCTGTTTCTTTTTTTCCTGGATGTATCGATCAACAGAATCGACGCACACAACACGTTTAGCGAAATTCTGGGCGTCGCTGCGCCTCTCCATAATATATGGGATGATTTTCACAAAAGGGTCCAAGGANTTGAGTAACACACCGTCGCTACGTTTCATAGTGCCTCCTAGGGTACTTTTTGACACCATTATAGCATGTCCACCCGGGAAAATCTATGTTTTTCTGGCAACATGTGTTTGGTGCTTGGGGAGACAACACAAAAGACTGTGACAGAAACGGAGGTTTATTGAAATGACGTACAAGCTTGCAGACTTTTGTCGGCGAATGGAAGAACTGGCCCCGCTGGAGCTGGCTCTTGACTGGGATAATGTTGGGCTGCAGATCGGCGAGCCGCAAAAGCCGATTGCTGCAGTGCTAGTGGCGCTCACCGTCACAATGGATACAGTACAAAAGGCGGTTGAACATGGGGTAGACTTGATTGTTGCCCACCACCCAGTGATCTTTAGGCCTATGAGGCAGATTAGAACTGATACTCCGGAGGGAGCCCTTATCTCCACGCTGCTGAAACATGATCTATCTGTGTATGTTGCCCACACAAATCTTGATCAAGCAGAGCGCGGTCTCAACCATTGGTTGGCCGTCGAGGCCGGGCTGGAAGAACAGCAAGTGCTTGTTCCGGCCCATGACAGCAACGCAGGGCTAGGTCGCATCGGGAGGATCTGCCCCATGAGTTTGGGGGCTTATGCGGAGCGATTGGAGGCACTCTGGGATGTTCAGGTTCGCGTGGTGGGCGACAGGGAGCGGACGGTCACCAAGGTTGCCGTTGTGGGGGGATCGGGCGGAGATTTCATGCAACATGCCAAGGCAGCCGGTGCCGATGTGTTGGTCACTGGCGACGTTTCTTATCACGATGCCATGGATGCCCTCGGCCTGGGGCTTGCTGTGGTAGATGCCGGACACTTTTCCACCGAGCAGTTAATGGTAAGGGAGGTAGCCGGGTACCTCCAGCGCACTTTCGGCAAACATATCCGCATATTGCAGGATACTAGTACCAATCCGTTTTCCTTTTAAAACAGAGCAAACTGTGTTATACTTAGCTTGCTGAGTGAACTAGGTGATCGCGGAGGAGCAATCCTCTGAGGAAAGTCCGAGCTCCTCAGGGCAGAATGCTGGGTAACGCCCAGTGGAGGCAACTCCAAGGCTAGTGCCACAGAAACAAACCGCCTTGCAGACAAGGTAAGGATGAAAAGGTGAGGTAAGAGCTCACCAGCGGTTAGGTGACTAACTGGCTAGGTAAACCCCATTCGGAGCAAGGTCAAATAGGGGAGAAGAGGTGGCCCGCCTCGTTATACTTCCGGGTTGACCGCACGAGGCTTTAGGCAACTAAAGTCCTAGATAGATGATCATCCACGACAGAACTCGGCTTATCGGTTCACTCAGACCAGAATAGGAGCCTGGATACCTTTGTGTATCCAGGTTTTTTGCTATGTATTTTTATGAAGTTTTTCCGAAAATCAAGCAGGAATTGATCGGCAAGGGGCGAATAGGACAATAAAGTGGTAGTAAGTGGGGGAAAGTGGGGGGCTTTTCGGAGAGGAGTGGCGGGGATGTTCATGGGCGAGTATCAACATGGCCTCGATGCCAAGGGTCGTTTGATCATTCCTGCAAAATTCCGTGAAGAACTGGGTGAAGGGGCTGTTATTACCAGAGGTTTGGATAATTGTCTGTTTCTCTTTCCCAAAGATGAGTGGTTTGTTCTAGAGGAAAAACTTAAGACGCTGCCCTTAACCAAGCGGGATGCTCGTCAGTTTGTGCGCTTTCTCTTTTCAGGTGCTACCGAGTGCGAGTTAGATAAACAGGGCAGAATTAATATACCCCAGAACCTGAGAGAATTTGCCTCGATTGAAAAGGATGCTGTGGTGATCGGCGTTTCCAGCCGTGTTGAAATCTGGAGCAAAGAAAGCTGGGGATCTTATGTAGATGTTGCCCAGGAATCTTTTGAGGAGATTGCCGAAAACATTGTAGATTTGGGAATTTGAATCAGGAGAGATAACGATGAACTTTGCCCATGAACCTGTCTTACTTCAGGAGACAATCGATGCCCTTGATCCCCAACCCGGCGAGACCTATGTGGACTGCACACTTGGGGGAGCGGGCCACAGTCTGGGCCTTCTAGCCACAGAACCATCCATTAGGCTGATATGTATCGATCAGGACAAAGAAGCGTTGGAGCGGGCAAAGTACAGGCTGGCGGCCTATGCTTCCCAGGTGACCCTGGTTAAGGATAACTTCCGCAATCTAAAGTCCATCTTGAGCAGGTTGAACATTTCTTCCGCAGCGGGCGTGCTGATGGATATAGGGGTGTCCTCGCCGCAGCTCGATGATGCAGAACGAGGTTTCAGCTACCATCAGGATGCACGTTTGGATATGAGAATGGATCAGGATTCTGAACTTAATGCCTGGACCATTGTTAATACATATGATGAACGAGAACTTAACCGCATTATTTCCGAGTACGGTGAAGAACGGTGGGCTGCCAGAATTGCAGAATTTGTCGTGGCAGAACGTGCCAGCCGTCCAATCAACACCACCGGCGATTTAGTAAGTGTGATAAAAAAGGCGATTCCCCTCGGGGCCAGGGCCAAAGGACCCCACCCGGCACGGCGCACCTTTCAAGCATTGCGCATTGCTGTAAATGATGAGCTGGAAGCGCTGAAGTCGGCCCTGGAGCAGGCAGTGGAAGTGCTGCAGCCAGGGGGACGCTTAGCAGTAATTACATTTCATTCCCTGGAGGATCGCATTGTAAAGGAGTACTTTCAATCTCTCTTGGGGAAATGTACCTGCCCTCCTGATCTGCCGGTTTGTGTCTGTGATAATCAACCTGTGGTATCTTTGGTCAATCGTAAACCCATTGAGGCTTCTCCAAGGGAGCTAGAATCTAATGCCCGCGCTCGCAGTGCCAAGCTGCGGGTTGTGGAAAAACTCTAAGGAAGGTGTTACCACATGACTGCGGCTAGAAAACTTGACTATTATTCGAACCATGTGGAAGAGACGCCGCTGCCGCCAAAAAGGCGATCTGTGAAGAGAAACAGAGTTCCTGTTACTCTGAAAATCTGCCTCTTGGCTGCTTGTTGCGTGGTCGTTGGCCTGCTTTACATTCAGCAGCAGGTGACATCGTACTATCTAAATATGGAATTAGTGCAGCTGCAGGAGCAGGTAAACATTATGCAGCAGCGAAATGATCAAGCAATGCTCAATTTGGAGTCTCAGCGTTCGCTTAAGCAAATTGAGCAAATGGCCCGGACTGAGCTGGGCATGGTAGACCCTACATATGTGACAACACTAGTGCTTGATCAGCCGACAACTATGGCTGCAGAAGCTGGAGAACCTCCGTCTCACTGGGCTCGAGACGCTGGCCACACCGAGAGTCTTGGTTTTTTGGCTACCTTGACTGCATGGATGAACAGGGTTCTGCCGTTAGGAGGAGTAGAAGCTGGCACGTTACAACGCTAATCGATCCCGCGTTAGACGCACCATTTTTATTTTCTTTCTCTGGACATTCGGATTTTTCTTACTTGTACTCCGCCTCGGGTACTTACAGATTTACCAGGCCGCTGAGCTTTCTGATCTCGCTGTTGCTCAGCGCATGAGGCCCCAGACCATTGACGCGCAGCGGGGTAATATTTTGGATCGCAATTACAACACCTTAGCCATAAGTGTAGGAGCCGATGCAGTGTACGCCCTGCCCGACGCAGTTCGGGATGTGGAGGGGACAGCACGACAGCTAGCTCCTTTTTTGCCTGTCAGTGAAGAAGATTTGATCCGAACTTTGGATAGTGGGTCTTCCACCAGTGTTTGGCTGGCCCGGGGCCTCAGCGTAGAGGCAGCGGAGGCCATCCGTCAGCTCAGAATGCCCGGAATTAGGGTGGTCAAGAGACCGCAAAGGTACTATCCCCAAGGCTCCCTTGCAGCCCATGTGGTGGGCATCGCCGGTTCTGATAATCAAGGTTTGGAAGGCATAGAATACTACTACGACAAAATCCTGCGGGGAATTCCAGGCCAATATGCTGTAGAACGGGATGCTACGCAAAAGAACATTCCAGGCGGAGCCAGTGAGTTTACTCCCCCTGAGTCCGGTCACGATGTGGTGCTGACTATTGACAGTGTACTTCAGTACATAGCGGAAACTAGGATTCAGGAAGCTGTGATAGAAACCAAAAGTGAACGGGGATTGGTCCTCGTTATGGATCCAAACAGCGGGGAAGTGCTGGCCAATGCCATCTACCCGACCTTTGATCCGAATTATTACAATGATTTCTCTGCCGATCGACGGCGAAATGTGGCCATAACCGACCAGTATGAACCAGGATCAACATTTAAGTTCGTTACTGCCGCCGCCAGTGTCGATTTGGGTTTGGCGTATAATGAACGAAAATTTGACAGCGGTCAATACTGGGAAGTAGGCGGCGGACGGGTGCGCAATTCCGACGGCCGTGTTTTTGGCAACATTTCCTTTCTAGAGGCGATGGAAAGATCTGACAATATCACCTTTGCCAAGTTGTCAGCCGAGATGGGTCCCGAGCGTTTCCATCCCTATATTCAGGAGTTTGGCTTTGGTTCACGTTCAGGTGTAGACTTTCCAGGCGAGATTTCCGGCATGGTGGCGACTCCCCGGATTACGGGGCAGGCACTGCAATGGGCTAACACTGGTTTTGGGCAAGGGATAGCTGTAACTCCCCTGCAGCTGCTTAATGCACTTAGCGCAATTGCTAACGGCGGCAAGCTTATGAAGCCCTATTTTGTCAGGGAGATACGGGATGCCCAGGGCAGACTGGTTGAAAAGTTTGAACCTGAGATCATTGGCAATCCTGTCGGCTTTGAGACTGCTACTGAAGTCAGTCAGCTGCTCCGCTCGGTGGTGGTCAATGGCAATGGCAACCGGGCTGAGGTGGCAGGATATTACGTGGCTGGAAAGACGGGTACGGCGGAGGTTCCGCAAGGCGGAGCCTATGGGGAAGATCGCATAGCATCATTTGTGGGCTTTGCGCCGGTAGATGATCCTGCTTTAGCGATTTTGGTCGTGCTTTATAAGCCAAGAACAGATTCTCCTTATGGCGGAGTATTGGCTGCACCGGTCTTTAAGGAGATTATGGAGGAGAGCTTGGAGTATTTAGGCGTGAAAAGACGCCAGGAGGGGCAAGAGCGCACGCCCCTCGCTTTGGTTCCGAACTTGTCGAACTTCACTCGGGAGGAAGCTAAGGCGCGCTTAACCCGGGAAGGTTTTCCTTGGACTATGGAAGGAGGAGGAACTCTCGTCACGGCCCAATCACCGCGACCCGGTATGCGAGTTCCCGTTCAGACCACGGTCCATCTCTTTTTTTATGAACAGGAAGTAGAGGATGTGGAGGTTCCTGACGTTATTGGCTTGAGTATGCGCGATGCGTCCTCCATGCTCTCTGATTTGGGTTTAAGGATTAATGTTGTAGGCAGTGGCGTGGCGGCCGAGCAGTCACCGGGTCCGGGTACGAGACTTCCCAAAGGTTCTGCCGTTGAAGTAATTTTTAGTCTCTAAGCAAAAAGGAGGATCGCGCTTTGGAGCTACTTAGGGTTTTACAGGGAATCGAACACCAATTTTCAGAGGAAGTATCGACAAAAATAAGCGGGATTAGCTATGACTCCAGAGCGGTTCAGCCAGGAGATTTGTTTGTGGCTGTTTCGGGCCTGGAAATGGACGGCCATGACTTTGTCCATGAAGCGGCCCAAAAAGGCGCTTGTGCGGTGCTGGTCGAGCGGGAGCTGACTGATTTGGACCTGCCCCAGGTAGTGGTAGAGAATACAAGATTTGCCTTGGGAGTGGTCAGCGCCAACTTCTATGGCCACCCTGACCAAAAACTCCGTGTGCTTGGGGTCACGGGAACAAACGGCAAGACAACTACGACCTACCTCGTTAAGTCCATTTTGGAACAGGCCGGTTACAAAGTGGGCTTAATAGGTACCATCCAGACCTTGATCGGCGATACCGTTTTGGAGTCCAGGCGTACGACTCCTGAGTCCTTAGATTTGCAGCGTCTTTTTGCACAAATGCTTGACGAAGGAACAGATTTTGCAGTTATGGAAGTATCTTCCCATGCTCTGGATCTTTATCGGACCGCGGGTGTAACGTTTGCAGGCACACTGTTTACCAACTTATCCCAGGATCATCTGGACTTTCATCCAACAATGGAAGACTATTTCAGAGCCAAGGCCAAGCTTTTTGCAGATAGTCAGTGCCCGGCTGCGATCAATATTGACGATGAGTGGGGCAGCAGACTAACAGATCTAAAGAGGTCACATGTTATCTCCTATGCTGCAGAGCAGGCAGCCGACTTTAGGGCAAGCAATATTAAGTTGGAAAATGGAGGGCTTTCTTATATACTTAATACTGAGGCAGGGCAAATCCCCATCAGCCTAAGGCTTACAGGTTTCTTTAATGTGTACAATTCCCTTGGTGCCGCTGCCCTTTGCTTTAGTCAGGGTGTTTCCCTGGAGAACATCAGGGACGGCCTCGAGGCGGTAATCGGTGTTCCAGGGCGGTTTGAGCGCATCGAAAACGACAGGGGCCTCAATATTGTAGTCGACTATGCACATACACCAGGCGGGTTGGAGAATGTCCTCCAGTCCGGACGGGAGTTGACCCCCAAGGGACGCCTGATTCTAGTCTTTGGAGCCGGAGGAGACCGAGATAGGAGCAAAAGGCCGTTGATGGGAGCTGTTGCTGGACGATTAGCTGATCTGGCAATCATTACGTCTGACAACCCCCGTTCAGAGGAACCGGGCGAGATTTGCTCTAGTATTGAGAAGGGCCTTCTAAAGGAAAATCATCAAAGCAGCTATAAGATCATAGTTGACAGGCGCACAGCCATACGTAGGGCTGTGGAGCTGGCGAATCCTGATGATCTCGTTATTGTAGCAGGTAAGGGCCATGAAACATACCAAGAACTTGCCCAAGGACGAATCCATTTTGATGACAGGGAGGAAGTCAGGAAGGCTATTAAGGAGCTGAAACAATAATGCGCCCACTAACACTCGCACAAATTGCCAAATACACACAAGGTCAAGCTATTGGTGAAGGTGTTGTAGATCATGTTGTTATTGACAGCCGTCAGGCTCAAGCAGGGAGCTTGTTTGTGGCTTTGCCCGGCGAAAATGTTGATGGCCACCAGTTCGTATCTGATGTAATTGCCAAGGGTGGTTATGGCCTAGTAAAAAAAGGATCGCACCCAGGGCCCGGAATAGTTGAGGTTAACGATCCTCTCCTGGCGTTGCAGACTTTGGCCCAGAAGTACCTGGCGGATTATCCGGTGCCGGTAGTTGCAATTACGGGAAGTAACGGCAAAACGTCCACTAAAGATATGATTAACCAAGTCTTAAGTACTAAATGGGCTGTCCATGCCACGCAGGGAAACCACAACAATGAAATAGGCGTACCTTTGACAGTACTCGGCCTGGAAGAACACCATGATATTTTGGTGGTTGAAATGGGAATGCGAGGCCTTGGGCAGATTCGCCGCCTCACCGAGATAACGCCTCCGAACTACGGCGTGATAACAAATATTGGGCCGGTACACCTGGAGCTTTTAGGCGGGATGGGTCAAATTGCCCAGGCCAAAGGCGAACTGCTCGAAGCAATGGATGCATCTGGAGTTGCTGTTCTAAATGGGGATGACCCCTCCGTACGAGGTCAGGCCCGGAATTTTAAAGGACAGATTGTTTATTATGGACTTGATGTGGCCAATGATGTGGTAGGACGGGGAATAAGCATGGACGCCGAGGGACGTCCGTCTTTTACCATTCGCTATGGAAGTGAGGAAGTTCTAGTAAAGCTCACTCTGCCAGGTGTTCATAATGTTTGGAATGCCTGTGCTGCCTTGACAGTCGGGGTTCAATTGGGGATCAGCTTGAAGAAAGGCGCAGAGGCCTTAAAGGAGCTGGCTTCTACAGCAATGCGCCTTGAAGTTCGCCGCAGCCCCGGGGGCGTTATCGTTGTCAATGACAGTTACAATGCCAGCCCTGCCTCTATGCAAGGTGCTTTGGATACCTTGGGGCATATGTATTGCTCTGGGAATCGGGTAGCAATTTTAGGAGACATGCTTGAACTCGGAGATATCGCCGAATCTGCCCACCTGGAAGTGGGACGGCATGCTGCCGAGTGTGCCCAAACCCTGATCTTTATCGGGGAGTATGCAGGACTTATGCAGGAAGGGGCCGGCAGGGGAGAAGCATATGCATCGACAGATGAATTTTTGGACACAGGTGAACTGCAGCTTGAAAGTGGAGATCTGGTCTTGGTTAAGGCGTCGAGGGGCTTACATTTTGAAAAAATCGTGGCAGAGCTGCTGAAGGGTGGGGATGAATAGTGTTTGTGCCAGCATCATTTTGGCCTCTCCTGAGCGGCCTTCTGGCCTTCGTGCTTTCCTTAGCGGCTGGGCGGAAGACAATTCACTATCTCAGCCGTTTAAAACTGGGCCAGCAGGTCAGGGGTGATGGACCCAAGACGCATTTGGCGAAAGCCGGAACGCCCACTATGGGCGGTATTTTAATTGTACTGGCCATTGTGATCGCGGTGGTTGTCTTTCCGCCCATCACTGACAGCAAGATTGTCCTGCTCTTTGCCACACTGGGTTATGGCGTCATTGGATTTTTAGATGATTTTATTAAAATTGTGGCGAAACGCTCCCTTGGGCTAAGGGCTAGGGAAAAACTAGTCGGCCAGTTTGGAGTAGCACTCCTCGTTGCCTTGTATGCTTCAGCCCGAGTCGGCACAGATCTGCTTGTCCCTTTTTGGGGAAAAACCATCGTCTTGCCGACCATTCTCTACATTGTGTTTACTACCCTGGTCTTGGTCGGTGCGGCAAATGCGGTGAACATTACAGACGGGCTTGACGGCCTTGCTGCGGGAAGTACGGCAATTAGCGCATCTGCTGTGGCCCTTGTCTGTCACTTTCTCGGCTACTCAGATCTTTCTCTGTTCTGTGGGGCGGTGGCAGGGGCCTGTTTGGGATTCGTCTGGTTCAATGCACCTCCAGCTCAAGTGTTTATGGGAGATACAGGGTCCCTGGCGCTAGGGGCAGCCTTGGGGACAGCAGCAGTCCTGAGCAAGACCTCCCTTTTGCTGCCGCTCATAGGCGGTCTGTTTGTGATTGAGACCCTGTCTGTGATAATCCAGGTGGTCTACTTTAGGCTCACCAAGGGGCAGAGACTGTTTCGCATGGCGCCTTTACACCATCACTTCGAACTCTTAGGCGTACCGGAAAGCAGGGTGATGACCCGTTTCTGGTTAGTAGCCCTCGTGTTTGCAGTTTTAGGGTTGTACGCTCTATTCTAGAGACATATAGATTAGAGAGGGGGCGAGGAGTATGTTCACTAAGGGCGGAAAAATCGATGTGTGGGCATTTGCTGCAGTTATCATTTTGTTGAGCCTGGGTCTGGTTATGGTTTTTAGTGCTTCTTCCGTAATGGGGCTGGCTGACGCAGGAAATCCTTATTACTATGTGCAAAGGCAGACGATCCTAGCTGCGGTCGGCTTAGCGCTCATGTTTGTGCTGATGAAGGTGGACTATCATGTTTTCAAGCCCCTGGCACTGCCTGGCCTTTTCATATCCTTTGCCTTGCTGGTTGCGGTATTATTTATTGGATCAGGAACTGGTGCCACGCGCTGGATTCGTATCGCCGGCTTTAATCTGCAGCCGTCAGAAATTGCAAAACTTGTCATGGTCAATTATGTAGCGGTATATCTATCGACCAAACGAGAAAAGGCCCGTAAGTTTTTTGGCGGTCTCTTGCCAATCCTGGTGATCACAGCTATCCAATTTGTGTTGATTATGCTGGAACCAGACTTTGGGACCGGTGTGGCCCTGGTATTTTCCGTCTTAGTTGTACTTTTCGCTGGAGGAGTACACCTTGGCCAGCTCACTATGGTCGGAATGATGGCGGCCCCAGTTATGGTCTACTTTTTGATGATGAAGGAATATCGGGTGCGCAGACTGTTCGCATTTCTAGATCCTTGGTCTGATCCTACAGACACGGGCTGGAATGTGATTCAGTCACTGCTCGCCATCGGCTCTGGAGGGCTCTTTGGCCTTGGGCTTGGGAAGAGCAAGCAGAAGTTCTCCTATCTTCCCGAACATCACACGGACTTTATTTTTGCCATTCTTTGCGAAGAACTAGGTTTTCTCGGTGGACTTTTTGTTGTCATTTTGTATTTTATCGTTGCCTGGCGGGGTTTGCGCATTGCCATGCGGGCACCTGATCTGTATGGTACGCTGCTGGCGATTGGAATCACATCGATGATTGCCTTCCAAGCCTTGCTGAACATTGGGGTGGTAACCGGCTCCTTGCCGGTGACCGGAATTCCCCTGCCCTTCATTAGCCACGGAGGTTCTTCCCTCTTGATGAGCCTGGCAGGTGTAGGCATCCTGCTTAATATCTCCAGGCAGTGCAAGGACTGAGTGCCTAGTTTTCACCCATTACCCCTTACCGCATAAGATGAACGGTAAAGTCAGGGGTAGAGGTGATACAATGGCCAAATTTTTAGTGGAAGGTCAGCGCACTTTAGGCGGCACGGTCAGCATCAACGGAGCGAAAAACTCCGCACTTAAGCTCATGGTTGCAGCCCTCTTAGGTCAAGGAACGTTTAGGCTGGAAAATGTACCCGACATCACCGATGTAAAGACGATGGCAGGCGTACTCCAAGCTCTAGGTGCCGATGTCTGTTTTAATTCGGGTCGCATGGAGCTGACTGTTTCATCCGTCGAGGGACAGACGCCGGAGGCATTAGTTAAGTCAATGCGGGCATCGGTGCAGGTAATGGGTCCGCTTTTGGCTAGGCTTGGTTGGGCAAGGGTGGCAAAGCCCGGGGGCTGTAATATCGGGAACAGGCCGCTTGACATTCATCTGTCCGGTTTTGAGCAGATGGGTGCCACCATTGAAGTTGAAGATGATATGTATGTGGCCCGAGCCCCACGTTTGCACGGTGCAGACATCACCTTCCGCTATCCGAGTGTGGGCGCCACTGAGAACATAATGATGGCTGCCACTATGGCTAAGGGACGGACTGTGATCAGAAACGCAGCCCGTGAACCAGAGATAATAGATATCCAAGAGTTTTTAAATCTCATGGGCGCTAAAGTGAAAGGCGCAGGCACCTCGGTGATTACCATCGACGGTGTGGCTGATCTGGGAGCTGCAAATTTTTCGGTGATACCCGATCGCATTGAAGCAGGCACTTATCTCTTAGCTTTCTTGATCACCGGGGGCAGCGGCACGATAGAAAATGTGATACCGGAGCATATAGTTCCTTTGCTCCATTTAGTGTCTGCTATGGGTGCAGAGCTGGAAGTGGAGGAAAGGGCAGTCCATGTAGGGTCTCCCCCTAAACTCAAGCCCTTTCAGGTCTCAACAGCACCCTACCCGGGCTTTCCAACAGATCTGCAGCCGCAAATCACGACACTGGCAACCCAGGCCTTTGGCAGGAGCAGGCTGGTGGAAGAGGTGTTCGACCGCCGCTTTGGCTACACACGCGAGCTTTTGAAGCTCGGTGCCCGGATTGAGGTTAGCAAGAGAGCAGTATTTGTTGAGGGCCCCACCAAGCTGCGCGGTGCCCAGCTGTCAGCAGGTGATTTGCGGGCAGGGGCAGCCCTGGTCTTGGGTGCTCTTGCTGCTGAAGGCAACTCAGTCGTTTGTGGCGTGGAACACATCGATCGGGGCTATGAGGCTATGGAGATGCGTTTGCAGAGCCTAGGCGCGCATGTAGAGAGAACTGAGGAGTAGAGGTGGTAAAGATGACAAGCCAGCTATCGAGTGCGAAAAACGCCCTATCTGTCCTAGTACTGGCTCTAGTGATTGCCCTGTACCTCTTTGCCAACTCCAATTTTTTCGAAACAGACAAAATTGAGTGGACAGGCTTAGCACACCTCAGCCCTGAACAACTTGATCTTTTCGTAGACTTTCCTCTGACAAATGTCTGGCGTGTAGATACAAGGGAATTGGTGTCCCTGCTGAAGGAACATCCATGGGTGGAGACGGCGAAAGCGACCTGGCGCTGGCCAAATCGCCTGATTGTACAGGTAAAGGAACGAACACCGATTGCTCAAACTCCCACCCCCGGCGGCTGGGTCTTTCTTGATCATGAAGGGGGCATATTGCCCCCTACTCAGGCCGGTGCAGTGTATTCTTTGCCCATTGTGACCAATTGTGATCTGTCTTCTGCTGAACAGCTGGTGGCTGCAGCCAGGCTGATTACGATGATTCCCACCAATCTGCAGGACATCATTTCAGAATGGAATGCTGCAACCCGCTCTTTTGTAACTCGGACAGGTACAGAGATCTTGATGGGACAACCTGTTGATCTTGAAGAGAAATTCATCCTGCTGGAGAAGATTCTGGAGGATCTGGCTGTCCGCAGTGAACAGGCAAAACGTATCGATCTCAGGGTGCCAAAAAGTCCGGTAATAAGTATTTTATGAGAAATATCCTCCGCTTAAAGGGAAAAGTGGTCTGAGTGTGGAAATACTGTGGAAATTAGATACTCCGTAGAGAGTTTTTCTGGATGTCAACTTGATTTGGAAATAATTCACATATTGTGAAAAACGCATTGTTTATGCAATTTGATGGTGAAGAAGGGGGATCCCATGTTCGAATTTGATCTGGATAACGTTCAGTTTGCGGACATAAAGGTCATAGGCTGTGGCGGCGGTGGAGGCAATGCGGTCAATCGCATGGTGGCCGCTGATTTGAAGGGTATTGAGTTCATTGCCCTAAACACCGATGCCCAGGCGCTGCAAATGTCAGAAGCACACCAAAAGATTCAATTAGGAGAGAAGCTCACAAAAGGTTTAGGTGCTGGTTCGGATCCGAGTGTGGGTCAGAGGGCTGCCGAGGAGTCCCGGGAAGAGATTGCCCAATCCCTTGAAGGTGCGGACATGGTGTTTATTACCGCGGGCATGGGCGGAGGAACTGGAACCGGTGCTGCTCCTATTGTTGCCGAGGTGGCTAAAGAATTGCACGCTCTGACTGTAGGGGTAGTTACCAAGCCCTTTACCTTTGAAGGCAGGCGCCGCCGAGAGCAGGCTGAAAAAGGTATAGAACTCTTGAAGAGCAAAGTAGATACCCTGATCACTATTCCCAATGACCGTCTGCTGCAGGTTGTAGAAAAGCGTACATCTATGCTGGATGCCTTTAAGATAGCTGATGATGTGCTGCTCCAGGGAGTACAGGGCATTTCAGACTTAATTACTGTTCCTGGCTTGATTAATCTTGACTTTGCCGACGTCAGGGCAATTATGACCAATGCTGGTTCAGCCCTGATGGGCATCGGACATGCATCTGGTGAAGATCGTGCAGTCAAGGCTGCAGAACAGGCCATTTCCAGCCCCCTGTTAGAAGCATCTATTGAGGGAGCTAAGGGTATTTTGTTGAGTCTGACCGGAAGCTCCAACCTGGGATTGTTCGAAGTGAACGAGGCTGCGGAGATTGTTTCCCAGGCAGCCGATTCAGATGCTAACGTGATTTTTGGAGCCGTCATCGACGAAAGTCTGGGGGATACACTTCGTGTGACAGTAATTGCCACTGGGTTTGATCTTCCTAAGACAAAAGAAGAGTTTAGAATCACAAAAGAGCTGGATGTCCGCCCCTTCACAGATCAATCATTAGAAATACCGGCATTTCTCCGTAGAAAATAGGAAATTTCAATAAATGAGCCGCAGAGCTTCCCTTCGGGACGCCCTGCGGCTTTTTATCTGCAAGCTTATTCCATCCTCTTCATTTCCTTCCGCAGTTTCTTCAAGATCTTTTTTTCCAAGCGGGAGATGTAAGATTGGGAGATGCCCAGTAAATCTGCAACTTCCCGCTGCGTTCTTTCCTTTTCCCCTTTAAGCCCAAATCTAAGCTCCATGATTTTTTTCTCGCGCCCTGTCAACTGCTTTAGAGCGGTAGTTAACAGAGCTTTATCTACTTCTTTTTCAATATGGACAATTACATCACTCTCGTTGCCCACCACATCAGCCAACACAAGTTCATTTCCGTCCCAGTCGACATTGAGGGGTTCGTCAAAGGAAACTTCGGCCTTCAGTTTGCTTGTGCGGCGCAGATACATTAGAATCTCATTTTCGATGCACCGGGAGGCATAGGTAGCCAGTTTAATGTTCTTACTTGGGTCAAAGGTGTTAACTGCTTTGATCAGACCTATGGTGCCGATTGATACCAGGTCTTCAATGGGAATACCCGTATTCTCGAACTTGCGGGCGATATAGACTACCAGCCTGAGGTTGCGCTCGATCAAAGGTGTCCTCACCATCAGATCGCCTGCCTGCAGGCGCACTAAGAGAGCCTGTTCCTCCTCGGCCGAAAGTGGAGGAGGCAGCACTTCATTGCTGCCAATGTAATGGATCTTTGGGCTTAAGCGCAGGCGATTTAAAAGGCCAATGATCTTGAGACGAATGCGCAGCTTAAGCGTCTGCAGAGGTAGCCTTGGCATCTGTTTTCCCTCCTTCCCAGGCAGGTAGAGCCCTCTCTACAAGAACAGGAGGGACAAGAGCCATGTATTCGCCGTCGGGATCCAGACTGTAGGGATGTACAGCAATCGTTGGCTGCACAAGACCAGGGAAAGAGTTGCCGCCAATTTTCACTTCATCAGGTCTAAACCCGATCAAAATTCCATTGTTCTTGCCTATGGAGCTGAAAGGAATGAGACGCAGGCGCGTCTGCCATTCCTGAATGCCTGTGAGATGATCAATGGCTGTTACTTCTCCCTCACCGAGGTCAACGATAACCTCTGTCAGCTTGGGGGGGAGCAGATTGGTCAAGGCATTCTTGTCTACTATGATGACAGATTGGCGGTTTAGAGGATCTTTTAGATGGTTGCCGGTGTCAACTAAAGCTGTGGTTCGAACCTGCTTTCCATCGCACAGAATCTCCAACGGGACCCGGTACACTCTGTTCACTATTGTCTCGTGAACTATACCCCAACCCAGTTCAGCAATGAGTAGGATGGCCAGAATCGAACCGACTGTACCGAGGGGGAAATTGGGAGAGCTAGGCTTGCCTAGAACGTAGGCTGCTGCCATACCCACTCCAGCCGCGGCAAAGCCAATGCCGTAGAAATAGCCTGCCACCTGCAGGAGCCTTTTGAAGGACAGGGGGTAAAACGCAAGAAAGATCATGGCCAATGACACCAAAAACACGATTGGGAGGAAACGCAGCAATCCGTAAAGCGGTATCAGGCCAACGCTGGCAAGGAGATAAAAGAAGTAATGCAAAGTTCCAAACAGCGCTCCCAGACTCAGCCGTGCAGGTCTGGTCTGGGCGCGGGTAATTGTCGCCGTCGCCCACAGCAGAAGGTATTCAAAGATAAAGTTACAGCCTAAACGCAGCAGCCATACGTCAATGTACAGCGTATATTCGGGCATACGCATTTCACTCCCCTAAGTGCCTATTTATGGAAAGATATTAGTTGACCGCTAGCCAAATTCCTCCTTTCTCCAGGAAGTCCTTAATCGCTTTCCATTAACAGGTGCTCCGGACAAAATGGAATAGATCCGATTCGAGGTGGCAATACTGAACTTTGTAATCGGTATTCTGGGGAGGAGATGGACATGAACAAAGTGGAAATTTGCGGTGTAAACACCGCTAAACTGCCAGTTCTGCCCAACCGAAAGATGCGTGAGCTGCTGGTGAGAATCAAGCAGGGCGATGAAGAGGCCCGCGACGAAATGGTGCAGGGAAATCTGCGGCTGGTTCTCAGTGTCATCCAAAGATTTAACAATCGCGGAGAGTATGTTGACGACTTGTTTCAAGTTGGCTGCATTGGACTTATGAAAGCTATCGATAATTTTGATCTTAGTCAGAACGTAAAGTTTTCTACCTATGCCGTACCGATGATCATTGGGGAGATTAGGCGCTACCTGCGTGACAATAATCCAATTCGGGTAAGCCGCTCTTTGCGTGACATTGCTTACAAGGCTCTGCAGACAAGAGACAGCCTTGCCAACCGCCACTCCCAGGAGCCTACCCTGGGGCAGATTGCCGAAGAGTTGCAGATTCCAAGGGAGGATATTGTTTTTGCCCTGGATGCTATTCAAGATCCCATTTCTCTATTTGAGCCGATTTACAATGACGGGGGCGACCCGATCTTTGTTCTTGACCAAATCAGTGATGATAAGAACACGGAACGCCATCTCATTGAGGGAGTCAGCATTAAAGAAGGGATGACGCAACTGGGAGATCGGGAGAGGCTGATCCTTACTATGCGTTTCTATGAAGGGAGGACGCAGATGGAGGTTGCAGAGGAGATCGGGATCTCCCAGGCTCAGGTGTCGCGTTTAGAAAAGGCTGCTCTAAAGCACTTGCGAAAATATATGGCTACGTCATAAAGGAGGAAGGTGCGTGTCTCGCTATTCTATCAGAGCCCGGTTGACTTGGGGCCTAGCAATCCTGTGTACCGCTGTCATCGTTGCTCTCATTATTCAGATCGCAGAGGAAAGCCTGCACTACGATAAAGCCTATGCAGAAAATCTGATTCGACTTCATGTCATAGCCAACAGCAACTTACCGCAAGACCAAGATCTCAAGCTTATCGTGCGCGACCAGGTGTTGAAAGAAGCAGAGCGAATTTTGGCTGAAGTAGACAGTAAAGAAGGAGCCTATGACCTCTTGCTCGGTCAGCAGGAAAGATTGAAGGAGAAGGCGCAAGAGGTTGTGGCCTCAGCGGGATATGATTATCCTGTGCAGGTAAGAATGGGTCAGTTTGTCTTTCCCTACCGAGAGTACGGTTCCATGGCCCTGCCCGAAGGGTGGTATGATGCTGTTAGGGTGGAAATTGGAGCAGCACAGGGGGATAACTGGTGGTGTGTGCTGTTCCCTCCTTTATGCCTGGCTGAGTTAGAAGGGGCCAATCACGATCTGGTCACTGTCACGGAAGAGAGCTCATCAGGCAATCGCCTGGTCTTTCGTTTAAAGCTTTGGGAACGTATTGCCGAAACCCAATACGCCCAGGCCGTAAAAAAGTGGCTGCAGGCATCTGCCGCCGGTTTTCCCGCAGTCTCTAACTAGTTCATCCAAACCCTGAAGGGAACGGCCTAGGCCGTTTCTTTTTTGTCATTGCCGCATATATTAGTTAGGAATGGAGGATGGGGCCATGACAATGATGAAGACCTCAGAACTGCGGCGACTCGATGTGATTAACATGGAAGAGGGCCGATACCTGGGCAGTGTCTGCGACCTGGATTTAGACCCTGACACCGGGCGCGTACTGGCCCTCATTGTTGAGGAAGTCAGGACATTCAGACTGTGGGGCAGCAGGCATGCTGATTTAGAGATTCCATGGAAAGATGTGGTCCTAGTTGGGGCTGATGTTGTTCTGGTCAAAAACAGAACATGGAAACGCTGACAGTTTTATTGTATAATGTTGTTAATGATAATCTACTGGAATTCTAGAGAGGTTGGGGTCAATGCGCTGCCCTTTTTGTTCACATTTAGATAGTAAGGTGTTAGACTCGCGGCAGACTGAGGAAGGTGCTTCTATTAGGCGGAGGCGGGAATGTGCTTCCTGTCAAAAACGGTTTACTACTTACGAACGAGTTGATGAGCTGCCGTTTTTGGTGATCAAGAAAGACGGCGGTCGCGAAGCATTCTCCCGAACGAAAATATTGAACGGTATTCTGAGGGCTTGCGAAAAACGTCCCATATCATTGGAGGTCATCGAGAAGACTGTTGATGACATTGAACGGCATATTCGTTCGGGACAGGACAGGGAAATTCACTCAGAGCTCATTGGTGAACTCGTTATGGACAAGCTGCGGGGGCTGGACGATGTGGCCTATGTACGTTTTGCTTCGGTGTATCGCCAGTTCAAAGATGTCGAAGGCTTTATTGAAGAGGTTCAGCAGCTGCGTCAGGATAAATGATGCCGGCAAGAGTAGGGTTTGGCTTGGCTCCGTAGAACAAGGAAGTAAAGAGGTGGCGTTGTGAAGAAGATGAAACGTTCTGAGAGGGCTAAGAACGAGGAAGTGCGGGGAGGAATTAGACCAAGAGAGGTAATAGGCATCTTACTCTTGGGTTTTTCTGTTTTCGCGATATTAGCCCTTTACGTAGATGCTGCTGGTAAGGTAGGCGGGCAGCTCCGTTCTGTTCTGCGCATCTGCTTTGGCGATTTGGCCGTACTTTACGCCTCGATACTTGTTCTTTTGGCGCTGCATATTTTCCGGGGCAAGAAGTGGCCTCCGTCTGTCCAGCGAGGGCTGGGACTAACTTTGCTCCTTGGGTCAGCTACTTTAGTGTTTCACATGCTGTATTACCGAGGCTACCAGTTTCCTCCCAATCTAATGGAGGAAATCAGCTATGCCAGACGAGGAGAAGGTGCCGGCGTTTTAGGAGCAGTGCTCCTGGTTTTCAGTTACAACGCCTTTGGCATTCATGGTACATACGTTCTGGTTGCTACCATGGTTTTGCTTGGTCTCATTTTTTTGTTTAGAATTTCTTTGCTTGCGCTTGTGCAATATGGTGCAAAGTATGTTTGGGATGCCTTCTGCCGCTTTTGGCATGGGCAAATTGACGGCTACCACGAGTGGAAAGACGAACGCAAACGTCGACGTTTGGAAAAGCAAACGCTAAAGGAACCAGTTGTAGAAGCAGAGCCCGCCCCAAAACCAGTCAGAAAACCTAGGCCGAAGAGGAAGGAAGCCAAAAAAAAGGAAGAACCTGAAGCCAAGGAGGAAGCGGAGCAAACCCCAGAACAGCTGGTGCTGAACTTGCCGGCAGGTGAGGAAAAAGGAGCCTATACTCTGCCGCCTACATATCTATTGAAGCAGTCCGGCTCAAGGACAAAGAGGACTGAAGGGGTCCAGACCGAACTGCTCGAAGATACACTGGCGAGTTTTGGCATCGAGGCCAAGGTGGTCAATGTCAGCCAAGGCCCAGTTGTGACGAGATACGAGCTGCAGCCGGCACCAGGCATTAAGGTGTCGCGGATTACCGCCTTAGCCGATGACCTGGCCCTTGCTTTAGCGGCTGAAGATGTGCGCATCGAAGCTCCGGTGCCGGGCAAGCCTGTAGTGGGCATTGAAGTTCCTAACAAGGCAACCGAACCTGTCTTGCTCAGGGACGTATTAGAAAGTCCAGAGTTATCAGAGCATCCATCACCTGTCGCCCTGGCCATTGGAAAAGACATTGCCGGCAAACCAGTTGTGGCCGACTTGAAGAAATGGCTCCATGTGCTGGTGGCAGGTGCTACCGGGTCAGGCAAGAGTGTTTGCCTCAACGCAATGATTTCCAGCATTCTGTTTCGGGCCAGTCCTGAAGTTGTGAAACTTTTGATGGTGGATCCCAAGAGGGTAGAGCTCTCTGGCTATGACGGGATACCGCACCTAATTTCACCGGTGGTCACTGACCCCAAAAAGGCAGCCATTGCCCTTAGGTGGGCGGTTGGTGAAATGGAGCGCCGTTACGAGATTTTTGCTGAAACAGGTGTGCGCAATATTGATATGTATCTAGAAATGCTAAAAGAAGACGATGGGGAAGAGCCAAAAGAGCATCTGCCTTATATTGTGGTGATTGTAGATGAATTGGCCGACTTGATGATGGTTGCTGCTGCCGAGGTTGAAGATGCAATCTGCCGCCTGGCCCAGATGGCCCGGGCAGCGGGGATGTACCTGATTATTGCCACCCAGCGTCCTTCGGTAGATGTAATCACCGGTTTAATCAAGGCTAATGTTCCGTCCCGCATCTCCTTTGCTGTTTCAAGTCAGGTCGACTCCCGGACAATTTTGGATATGGGCGGTGCAGAGAGGCTGATTGGCAAAGGCGATATGCTCTACTATCCCATTGGGGCCAACAAGCCTATAAGGGCCCAAGGCGCCTGGATTTCAGACAAGGAAGTTGAGGCACTGGTCAGCTATTGGCAAAAGCAAGGTGAGCCAGAGTACCAGGAAGAGGTTGTGGAAGAAAGGGATGCAGGATTCTCGATGGATGAACACGAAGAAGATGAGTTGCTGCCCGATGCGATTCGCTTAGTGGTGGAAAACGGCCAAGCATCCATCTCTATGCTGCAGAGGAGATTTCGGATCGGATACAGCCGGGCCGCCCGTCTCATAGATGCAATGGAGTTGCGGGGAATCGTAGGATCATACCAGGGAAGCAAACCTCGGGAGGTACTAGCCGACAGTTCAATCTTGGAAGAAAGGTGAGGAAAATGACAGGATTGGGGACACTCTTAAAGAAGGCGCGTCTTAAGCAAGAATTGACGATTGAAGAAATGACCGAACGCACCAGGATCAAGCCCCAGTTTCTGCAGGCGATCGAGGAAGAAGACTATCATTTACTTCCTGGTGAAGCCTATGTGAAGCCTTTCATTCGAACATATGCCAAGGCTTTGGGGCTAGAAGATCAGGTTGCCAGCGGCCTAGAGAGACCCCAGTCCATTTCTGAGGAAGTACTGGCGGAAACAGGGATCCGAGAGCGGCGGGAACGGGTGAAGAAAGCCCGGCGCAGACGCCTTTTTGTCCGTTTGTCTATCGGAATTGTGATACTTGTCGGGGCTCTATATTTAGTCTATAGGTTCTTGAACATTTAGGAGGAAAAGTCGTGCAAGGAAACGATTATTTAGTCCGGGCAATGCTCGGAGATAACCAAGCAAGGCTGTTTGCGCTGCGAACCACTGATGTGGTTCGGGAAGCGGCTGCAAGTCATCAAACAACACCGGTTGCGACAGCCGCATTGGGTCGGACACTGACCATGGGTCTGGTTCTCGGCGCGATGTTAAAAGGTGAAGAGACGATTTCCATTCAAATTAAGGGTGATGGTCCCTTAATGGGAATTGTGGTGTCTGCCAACTCCAATGGTCACGTGAAGGGTTATGTAGGTAATCCCCATGTGGAGCTGCCGCTCAGAGGAGACAATAAACTAGACGTCGGTGCGGCTGTGGGAAAAGGCAACTTGTACGTAATCAGAGACTTAGGACTGAAAGAGGCGTATCAAGGAACCGTTCCCCTGCAGACCGGGGAGATCGGGGAAGACTTCGCCTATTATTTTGCTAATTCGGAGCAAACCCCATCGGCTGTTGGGCTAGGTGTTCTGGTGGGGGTAGACGGTCTGCCCATGGCAAGTGGAGGAATCGTCGTTCAGCTCCTGCCCGATGCAGTCCATGATGAACAGTTTATTGCCGCACTGGAGCAGGACCTAACTAAGATGTCTGCCGTCAGTTCCCTTTTTGCGCAAGAGCAGAGTGTGGAACAAATTGTGGAATCCATTTTTCCCGGACTGTCTGTCCGTTTTATCGATACGCACGCGGTCAAGTTTCAGTGTGACTGTTCATGGGAACGCTTTGAACAGGCACTAGTGACGCTCGGCAGTGAGGAGCTGCAGGAAATGGTAGATGCCAACGAAACTATCGAGACAATTTGTCACTTCTGCAATCGACGCTATGAGTTTACGGTGGACCAGCTGAAATCGGTATTACAAGGCTTGTAAACAGTAGGGAATAATTGCAGTCCCCTTCTGCATATATTGTTGTGGAAGGGGGAATAGCAATGGCTAGAATGGGAAAAAATGAAAAGAATGGTCCTGGACTTTTGTTTATTGTTGTTACATTGATTGTAGTCGCAGTGGTAGGAGCACGTTTTTTTGGTTTCATGCCCGGGGGCAGTGAGGAAGAAGAACCCCTTCCTCCAGTTGTGCAGACTGAGGACCCCCAACCTCCCCAAGGAGATGAAGAAGA
>JGI24708J26588_10000735_pt1 | contig 26563 bp, 23 predicted proteins | sample BioPla1DNA2_FD_26588 | JGI IMG/M metagenome (IMG submission 26588) | reverse complement strand
CGCTGCGGCTCGAGCTGCTGTATATATCCACGGCTTGGCCGGAGACATGGCCTTAAAGAAGCAGGGAGAGGTTTCGCTATTGGCCGGTGATTTGGTGGAAGCCATACCGGAGGCACTAAATGCTATACAAAAGGAAGAAGTGAAGGAACGGTGGAGCTACCTAGTGTAGAGCGAGCAGTAGCCGCTTTGTCTTTGGGACCACATCGCCCGGCTTGGGTAGAAGTCAATTTGGATGGCCTTAGCCATAACGTGCGGTTGCTGCGACAGCATCTGCCAATGTCAACGGAACTTATGGTAGTAGTCAAGGCAAATGGTTACGGACATGGCGCGGTACCCGTAGCCAAAGCGGCTCTTAGAAACGGAGCAAGCTGGCTGGGAGTGGCTATTGTCGAGGAGGGCATGACTTTAAGGCAAGCCGGGATCACTGAACCTGTCTTGATCTTGGGACAGCCCCCTAAGTGGCAGGCACCTTTGGTGGTAGAAAATGATCTGAGAGTTGCTGTATGTACCTGGGAAGGGGCTAAGGCGCTATCCGCCGCGGCTAAGTTGCGGGACACCACGGCACGGGTCCATGTCAAGCTGGATACCGGTATGGGTCGATTGGGAGTTTTGCCAGAAACAGCGGTGGGATTTATCAAAGGCATATTGACGTTGCCCAACTTAGAGCTTGAGGGCATATTCTCCCATTTTGCTACTGCCGATGCCATGGATGAAACCTACGCTCTTCGGCAGTTTGAAGCGTTTGTGCAGGTCACGACCGATCTACAACAGGTCGGCATCGAGATACCCATAANACATNTTGCCAATACTGCCGCGGCTTTGAGACTGCCACAGACATGTTTGTCCATGGTACGCAGCGGTATAGCCGCCTATGGTCTATCGCCGATGCCCAGTCTACAAGGACTACCGGAACTAATGCCTACTTTAGAGCTAAAAGCNGCAGTGAGTTTTGTGCACCGGGTGCCAGCAGGTAGTGGTATTAGTTATGGAGCGGATTATGTGACTCATAGAGATACGAATATTGTGACACTACCTGTTGGCTATGCTGATGGCTATTCACGCCTGCTCAGCGGCAAAGGGGAAGTCCTTCTAAAGGGCAAACGCTATCCCGTAGTGGGCAAAATCTGCATGGATCAGTGCATGGTGGATGTAGGAGATGATTCGATTAGTATCGGGGACGAAGCAGTGCTTTTAGGCAGGCAAGGGGATGAGTTTATCAGCGCCGACGAGCTCGCCGAAAAGATGGGGACTATCAACTACGAGATCATTTGTATGATTGGAGGCAGAGTACCCCGGGTCTACGTCGGCGAAGAGGCCGTAGGACAGGGCTTTACCGCTGAGCACATTTGCCCCATGCATAGAGAAACTTGAACCCGACATAATGAACCCCCCGTCAGCATAGTGTGGTAAGCGGGGAGGGAGCACCATGCAGCACAGAGCGCTAAGGAAGGCTAGGAGGCTGTGGCCAAAATCGAGTAGGATGCGCAGCGGCCTATCCCGGAGAACGAAGATATGGTCAGCTATGACCATGGTAGGCGTCATGTTAGTCTGGATTTTACCATTTGCTGGACAAAATGTCGCTGCCAGTCAGGTAGTCTTTAGCGTGGAGGACAGATTAGGCGATGATTACGGCTCCGGTGCCGTGACCTACCCACTTCACCATGTATTTGAGCCAGGGTTGTTTGATCTAAGGCGAGTCCACATCTGGCATGACAATGAAAATATCTATTTCGACATTTCTTTTGCCAAGGTCACAAACCCGTGGAAGGCGCCAGAGGGGTTCTTCCATCAGCTCATAGATGTATATATTGATAGTGAACCCGGCGGTCACCTTAAACCTGTGGCACCGGGTCCGGGGATCATGTTTTCGCCGGAGGCCGGCTGGGAGTATCGCTTGCGGATACAGCCTTGGGGCGGCTCCCGCTGGCTAGACGCTCGCTCTGATCCAGCCAAAGTCCACCCCATCAAGGCCTTGTTATTGCCCGATAACAAGACTATTCGGGGAGAGGTGCCTCTGGAGATTGCCGGGATCCCTACTCGAAAATGGCAATACTATGTGCTAGTCGGCGGATTTGACACCTTTGGGCCCGATCAATATCGGGCTATTCAGGAGGTGGCGAGTCAGTGGTCCTTTGGTGGGGCCACGATGGCTGATGGGCCTAATGTTATCGATCTACTGGATCCTAGGCTAGGTGGCAAGAGGAGCCAAAAAGCACAACTGGAGACCAAGGATCTAGCCCAAGGAGAGTATCCCGTCCTTATCCCAGTCAGTCACGGGCTATCTTTGCCTTTTACCATGGGACATTTGCTAGCAAGTTTAGCTATGCTGTGCTTGCTAGGAGGAATCTTCATAACAGTCTTCCGACAAGAGCCACCGGGCTATGGCCAATAGTCAAGAAAACAACCCAAACATTCCTATGTATACAGGGCAAACCGGAGGTGTACTCACTTCCGGTTTCTTAATGGTAAGGCAAAGGGACGATATGGCAAGGCAGAGGCAGGAGAAGCTTACCATGAACGCTAAGGACTCCACATGCGATCCTCTACTAGTGAGGAGATTAGTCTACTGATGTGGAGAGTGTATTCCATGGTGACCTATCAGGTAACGGCAGTCGATAAGTCGTATCAAATGCGGGGCATAGGCAACTTTTATGTAGCTGATTCGAAGATAGCCTGGCAACAGGTGGTAGACAGCATGGCCCCCAACGTTTTGGCGGCAGAAGGAAGCTGGTTGGGACGAAGGATCAAAGCAGGATTATTTGGAGTTTTGCGGCGTCCTATTTGGCGACACTTGCTGCCGGTTGGTAGTGCCCCGATATTGTCGGATACCTACTGGGATGTTGTGTTCATGGGAAACAATGAAAAGTGGATTGCCTTTGATTTTGAGCGGGCCAGGGTGACCCGGAAGCTTTCATCCAAAGCTCTTTTCCACCAGGAACTATGGGTGCGCCGCCAGCCGGCTGTGATCTCCATAAGCCCGGCTATTCTTGAATGGGACGAGCCTAACCTAATATTTACAGAGCAATACATGCATGGACGGTGTATCCCCCTGTACGACCTCGATGAGGGTCTGGCAGCTTTACGGGTTCTTTGGCCCCATCTCGGCCTGGTCTTCGATACCCAAGTCTTCGACAAACCACTGGAATTACGTTTCGAGGGCAAATGCGAGACCTTACTCAATGTGCTGAAGGAGGCGGGTCTTGATGGGATGCCAAGCATTCTTAACGGGCAGCCTATTCGGCAGGGTCTGGTACACGGAGATCTAAAGCACCCCAACGTTATCCGCCACGATGGATCTCTTTATGTTATCGATTGGGGTGAACAGTGTTTCCAAGCACCTCCCCTTTTTGATCTGCTATACTACCTTTTCTGGCATACTCGTGCTTTCGCGCCCCATGTAGTAGTTCGCCAGGCCTTTCGAGACTCCGCTTGGATTGCAGAAGGCTGGTCGACAAGCCTTACACCGCAGACGGTGGATGCTAGCCTACTGATCTTTGCTCAACACATGATAGCAAGGCTTAAACACGAACGAAGCAGCCGACGGCACTTCCGCAGGCTGGTGAGCTTTCTGCGGGCCGCCGGAGAAGAGCTCCAGCGAATCTAAACCTCCTCAAGACATAACCGAAAAGCCATAAGCCCCTAGACTCTATTTCGATTGCATAGAATTGGTGGTCTGGGAAAAGCTAGAAGAAAAGAGCTGGGAGGCGGTTCGGTGAAGATTCTGATGTTATCGTGGGAGTACCCTCCCCAAGTTGTTGGAGGATTGGGTCGGCATGTGGCCGAGCTCTCCGAGGAATTGGCTAAGCTGGGTCAAGAGGTGCATGTACTAACTGGTGATGCAGACGGTACTCCCTCGGTGGAAGTTGTAGAAGGCGTCCATGTTCACAGATTGAGGATGTATGGTCCTCAAGGTCGGGATTTCATCGAATCTGTTACCCATCTCAATGTACACATGTTAGAGGCTGCTTTGGGACTGATCCGACAAGGCCACACCTTTGATATCATCCACGGGCATGACTGGTTAGCAGCACATGCCGGCAAAACGATGAAACACGGCCTTATGCGCCCCTTGGTAGCCACTATTCATGCTACAGAATTTGGACGCAACCACGGGCTCCACAATGATCAGCAGCGCCACATCAGCAATCTAGAGTGGTGGTTGACATATGAAGCTTGGAAGGTAATATGTTGTAGCCAGTACATGCGGGGCGAGATTCAGTATATTTTCCAAACACCTATAGACAAGATCTCTGTGTTGCCCAATGGTGTAGATGTATCGGATTTTTCCATTGAAGACTCCTTTGATCGTCGGGGTTTTCGGCGTCGCTACGCAGCAGATAGTGAAGCCATTGTTTTCTTTGTAGGTCGTTTGGTACATGAAAAAGGCGTTGATACACTTGTTGAGACAATTCCTCGAGTCCTGTCCAGATTCAAACGGGTTAAGTTCGTTGTTGCCGGTAGAGGTCCGGCGGAATTTGCCTTAAGAGAACGGGCCCAGAGACTCGGAGTGGCCCAAAGCGTTTACTTTGCCGGGTTTATCGACGATCTCACCCGCAACCGCCTGTATGCCTGCGCTGATGTGGCCGTAGTGCCCAGCTTATATGAACCTTTTGGCATAGTGGCGCTCGAGGCCATGGCTGCTGGAGTACCAGTAGTTGTGTCCGATACAGGAGGACTGTCAGAGATAGTACAGCATGCCCAAAACGGGCTTCGGGCCTATCCAGGTAATGCCCAGTCCCTGGCAGATAATATATTGGCGTACCTTGATGCACCAGAATTCGCAAGGTACATCAAAACACGTGCTCTTGAAATGGTTAAGGAGGAGTACAGCTGGTCTTTGATCGCCCAAAGGACTCTGGCAGTATATGAGGAGATACTCAGTGAGTTTGCCGAGAGCCCGTGGCGAGAGGCCGATAGTTTCCCCGCTGACGGTATTCTAGGAGGAACGCGGCTTACAACCCAAGGTGCATTGTCCCGCTATCAAGATACAGCATCCTTCGCCCATGGCTTTGACAATGCCCGGGAGTCTTTCCCTAGTCAAAGGGGAGGGGTGTGATCATGAAGGCAGTCATTATGGCGGGGGGACAAGGAAGTCGACTTCGGCCTTTAACTTGTGATCTTCCCAAGCCCATGGTGCCAGTAGCTAACCGCCCGATGATGGAATACATCGTTGAACTTTTGGCTCTAAATGGGATAGAAGATATAGCTGTAACTACCTGCTATATACCAGAGATCATTGAAGAGCACTTTAGGGATGGCGCTCCGTGGAACGTTAGACTGCAATACTTCGTGGAAGATCAGCCCCTAGGTACCGCCGGTAGCGTCAAAAACGCGAGGAGTTTCCTAGATGGGACCTGTCTTGTGATCTCGGGAGATAGTCTAACCGATTTGGATCTAGAGGGGGCGGTAGCCTATCATCATGAGAAAGGTTCGCTGGCTACCTTAGTCCTGACCCGAGTATCATCACCATTAGAATATGGGTTAGTATTTATCAACGAGGCTGGCCAGGTAGAACGTTTCCTGGAAAAGCCTGGTTGGGGAGAAGTCTTCAGCGATACAGTTAATACCGGCATCTATATACTAGAGCCCGAGGCTCTATCCTTGATACCAACGGGGCGCCAATTCGATTTTAGCAAGGACCTTTTTCCCCTCATGCTTCAACGTGGTGAGCCCCTCTATGGCTATGTGGCCAGTGGTTACTGGTCAGATATCGGAAATTTAGAACAGTATGTACAATCCCATATCGATCTGTTGGAGGGAAAGGTGCGGACGCGGCTTTCGGGCCAAGATCAAGGGGGTATCTGGACGGAAGAAGGAGCCTTCATCCATCAAGATGCAGTAATTAGGCCTCCTGCCATCTTGGGAAGAAACAGCCGTGTAGAGCGGGGGGCTGTCGTTGGTCCCCATACGATCATAGGGTCCAATAGTGTGGTAGGTCAGCAGAGTTCGATTAAGCGTTCAATTGTGTGGAACAATGTACATATCGGCAATGGGGCGGAAGTCAGGGGCGCGGTGATCTGCAATCAGGCTGTGGTGAAACCTAAGGTCAGGATATTTGAAGGAGCTGTTATTGGCCAAAGCAGTATCTTGGGGATGTCAAGTACAATTCGCCCCAGTGTTAAGATCTGGCCCCAGAAACTGGTTGAGAAGTCCACTACTGTTACCGAAGATGTAGTATGGGCTGGAACCTGCTCCAGCAGCCTATTTGGCAACACTGGCATAGTGGGGCTTGCCAATGTGGAGATTAGCCCGGAATTTGCTGCTCGGGTAGGGGCTAGTCTAGGGGCAATGCTGGATCTACGACAAGCAGTGTTAGTTGCAGCTGATGGTTGGGAACCATCCCGTATGGTGAAGAGAGCGCTTACCGCCGGTGTTTTGTCAAGCGGAGTTAATGTAGTTGATATCGGATCCACTACACTGCCAGTAACCCGCTTTACCACGGTACTGACAAAGACCAAAGCAGGAGTATATGTCCAACAAGGACGGAAAATGTCGGATCAAATCGAGGTTGAGATCCTCGATGAGAAAGGCTTTCCATTTAGTCGCAATCAGGAACGGGCTTTGGAGAACTACTTCTACCGGGGAGATTTTCGCCGAGTTCCGGGAGGTGAGGTTGGGAGAACGCAATTTGCCGCTGGTGCCAACCAAGCCTATCTGAAGGCTCTTTGCCAGCAGTACGGCAAAGCCTCTTTTGGTGGCCAACGTCTATCGGTGGTGATTGGCTATACCTCACCGGCCCTGAGGTTTTTGCTGCCACCACTGCTAGATGAGCTAGGCTGCCAAGTTATTGATGTCGCTTTCGACAAAGAACCAGGGGTTGCCCCCAATACAGCTTTGTTTCAGCAGGACTCTTATCTGAGTCAAGTGATAGATACGGTACTCCGAGAGGAGGCGGCTCTAGGCCTTCTGGTTGGCGGTAGTGGAAGAACTGTCTTGGTAGTTGGCGGTGAAGGTGAGCTCTTGTCGGAGGATGTGTATTGGCCGTTACTCACATGGGCTTTTGCTGTTAGAGGTAAAGATATTGGTAAGGTTATGGCGGTACCGGTGACGGCACCCCACTCTGTTGAGGAATTGGCGGCCAGATACCATCTTCCGGTTGTACGGACTCCCAATAATCCCCGGGCTGTTCTCCAGGGGGCTGACGGTCAAGCTGAGGGAGATCTGACCTTGCTGCACCCTGCCTTTGATGCTCTGTCCTTCATTGCTGCACTACTGAGCTTGGTGGCCCGGGAGGGAGTGAGCCTGGAAAAACTAGTGGCCTCCATTCCAGCAAAGGGAAGAAGAGAACTGGATATACCTGTGACTTGGCAGGAGAAGGGAAGGGTTATGCACACCCTTTTGGCAAGTACTGTAGATAGACCCAGAGATTTGATCGATGGCATTAAGGTCTATCATGAGCAGGGATGGGCTCTAGTCTTGCCAGATGGTGAAGACCCGATGGTGAGGGTCTATGCTGAAGCACCAACATACGATGAAGCAGATTCCTTAGCTCAGCTATATTTGGGTGAAATTGAGGGACAGCTTCGATAGTAATCGAAGATGAAGACGTTTTCTTTGGAAAAGGGGCCAAGATCAATTGTCACCTGGTGCCAGCTCTGGAGAGCCAGCTTGCCTTGGTGGCAGGCTGTTTCAAGTCCCCGGCAAAAACTCGAAAATCCAGCCAGGGGAAGATGTTATGCCTTGCTTCCAAGCCATTTAACCAAGTTTCATCGAGATGATTGGCAGTAATCTGCCCAAAGAGCTCAGTGAAGTTGAGAATATGGTCTTGGGTACGACGCCGGGCATATTCTACTAAGGTGCCGGTCTTCATGATAAAGGCCCAATCACTTGCTTGAGCCAGGAACAATTCTCTAGCGGCTTGATTTAGAGCCCTTTCCAGAGTCCCTTGGGCATTTTGATATTGATTGGCCATTTTTACCATTCGTTGGGCAGCTTTATGAAGATGCCGATAAATCCAATCATTGCTCCCGTCCAGCCAGACTTCATGGTATCCGCCATTACCCCAGCTTGATTCGGAAGGCATGCCTACCGGTGCAGAAGGGTGGCGCTCCAGGTACTCTCGGGGAGTAATCAGGGTGAAAGTATTCTGATCATGAGCGCATTTACGTAAGAGGTAATCTAGCCACTGAGGGCCTTCATACCACCAATGACCAAACAGCTCTGCATCATAGGGAGCAACTATCAAGGGTGGACGGTTCATCTGAGTTGCCAGATACTGGATCTGTAACTTTCGATTAAACATAAAATTGCCGGCGTGCTCAGCGGCTTTCTTCTGGGCCATAGCCGGATCATATAGTTCCTTGTGATCAGAAGGCCCGGTTATCCTGTGGTACTTGATGCCAGTAAAGCCCCTGATGCCGTTGACCAGATAAGTCTTGATGTATTGGTAGTCTGCATCAAAGCCAATATCACGATAGAAATCTCTATAGCAGTAATCGCCAGGATATCCTTCGGTGGCACTCCAAACCTGTTTGGATGACTCCCAGTCTCGGCCGAAAGCTGCTACGTTAGCCGCTGAATAGATGGGGGAATAGACTGAGGTTTCGGGACGAGGTTCAGCGTGAAGTATGCCGTGGGTATCAGTAAGAAAGTAACGGATCCCATGAGCTGCCAGGATGTCGTCTATGCCGGGTGTAAAACCACATTCTGGGAGCCAAAAGCCCTCGGGGTCTTTACCGAAAGCATAGCGATAAGCTTCCACCCCTACGGCAATCTGTGCCTCGACGGCTTTCTTATCCACAAAGAGCAGGGGCAGATACCCATGGGTAGCAGCAGAAGCCATGATTTCCAGTTTGCCGGTGGCTTCAACCTCATTGAAACCGTCCAATAGACGGTGGTGATAGGTATCGAACACTTGCCTAGCTCTTTGAAACTGGTTTCTGTACATTAGCGCAATGGCCTGAAGTTTCGGTTGCCAACGGGTCCTGTTCACTTCTTTTTCGGCCAGTTCTAAGAGCTGATCGACGTGGCCCACATAACGCATCTGCAAGAATTCATCTGACAGCATGGAAGCCAGCGTAGGCGTGATGGACATGGTGATTCGAAAGTCTATGTCATCACGCAAAAGGCCCTGCAGCATCTCGAGTAGGGGAATATATGTTTCAGTGATGGCTTCCATCAGCCAGAGTTCTTCCAGACATTTTGTGGTCTCCGGATGCCTTACATACGGTAGATGGGCATGAAGAACGATGGCGACATAACCAGAGTTGTGGTGCAAGCCCATACTCCTTTCCTGGGAATATACTCCCTTTGCAAGAATGGTTCTATGCCCTGTGCCCATCGATCAGATTGGGCCTTGGGGTGGCTACTTGGGTTGACTGCCGAAACCCATGGGGCTAAAAATCCCGGGGCTGGTGGGATATCCTTCTAGCTCCGATAACTGTGCCTTTCGTTGTTTGAGCCAACCCATGGGGCTGCCGCCTGGGGGAAAGGCGGCAGTGGGGAGCCAGAATTCCTCGATTCTAAACCACTTGTTGGCCACGGCAGAGCTCATTCTTCCTCTTGGCATTTGGATAATGTTAGAGGCAGCAATGGGACGAAAATCCCCTGTAGGTGTACGTATCCCGATATCCACCCGGAATCTGCAGCCTACTTTGCCTGTGTTAATGTGCCACCTATCGGCGAAGGGTTGAACGGCAACATCGAAGAATCCCGTTGGCTGTTGTCCCTGAGGCCCCAGGTCATAGACTCGCAAGGTAGGAGAGCATTGCCCGTCAGACAGGTCTTGTCGTACCCTGGCCCAACCCTCTGCGGTGATCTCCCAGTACGCGAACAGCCAGGTAGGATCCCGAGCCAAGAGCACAACAACATCTTCCCCATAGCCCCTGGGAAGCTCCTTGGTGGTTAGAGCTGTAGAAGGTTCAGGCAGGCATTCTTCGCTGGTGCCATCGATCCACAAGTCGCTGGTAGGAGGGCTAGCCGTCTCCATACCAGCTGTTAGTTCGGTTGCGACTTTGCTTCTCTCTGGGGACTTTGCTTCGACACCTAATCCCTTCACTATGGCACCTCCAGCCCCATAACGCCAACCGGCAATGTGAGAATACCTTCTTAAGTATGTGTCCTGCCCAGGGCATTTATGCGTCTACCCTAGGATAGGTAGCCTGGAGAGAGGGCATAATTGGAGGACGACAATCAACCAGGGAGTGTCCTACCATGAAGAACCTGTCTCTTCTGGCAGGAAATACCTCCCATCCTGGCGAAGCGAGAGTGNAGGTGAAAGGGGTGATTGAGTGTGCATAAGCACAGTATTACCATCGTTAATGGACAGCTGGTGACTCCCTTTCAGGTCATGGAAGGGACAGTTGTTATTGAGGATGGGATTATAGTCTATGTAGGGCCAAAGGATGGAGCCCCCGAGGTAGGACCTGTTTTTGATGCTCAGGGTGCTTACGTTACACCGGGCCTCATCGATATTCATGTCCATGGCGCGGGCGGAGGCGACGTAATGGATGGGACTGTGGAGTCTTTGGAGAAAATGTCTGAGACCTTCAGTCGTTACGGCACGACCGCTTTCTTGCCAGCTACAGTAACTGCTTCCCAATCGGAGCTTCGAAGGATTGCAGGGGCAGTTAAGCGAGCTGCTCAAGAGGGAACAAGTGGTGCCCAAGTCATGGGTTTGCACCTGGAAGGTCCATTCATTAATGAGGAGAAAAAGGGAGCTCAAAATCCTAAATATATCCGCCCTGCCTCCCTGGAAGAGTTGAAGGAGATCCAAGGAGAGCTTGGTCCTTTGCTCAAACTAGTTACCCTTGCTCCTGAAGTGGAAGGGGCTCTTTCTGCCATACGTCAATTGCGGTCCTGGGGCATTACTGTGTCCCTTGGCCACTCCGATGCATCATACGATCAAGCGATGGAGGCCTATCTGTGGGGTGCTAGCCACATTTGCCACACCTTCAACGGAATGCGGGGTTTGCATCACAGAGAGCCGGGTCTAGCAGGGGCGGCATTGGTCTGTGACGGTTTCTCCGCAGAACTGATATGTGATGGCATCCATGTCCATCCCGCTGCCATGCAGCTCGTTTACCGAGCCAAAGGTCCCGAGAGAATCGTTCTCATCACAGATACCATATCCGCAATGGGCCTGCCGGAGGGCCGGTATGAATTGGGCGGTCTCGAAGTTGAAGTAGTAGATGGGGCGGCTCGCCTGATGAGTGGTAATCTAGCAGGCAGCACGTTATCTATGGCAAGAGCGGTGAAGAATGCGATGTGTATGCTAGGCGCATCTCTTCCTGAAGCCATTCGCATGGCATCTTTGAATCCGGCACAGGCCGTTAATATGGATAGATGCAAAGGTAGCTTAGTAGTAGGCAAGGATGGAGACGCAGCCATATTCGACCATGACTTGAATACGCTGGCTACTATTGTAGGAGGTAAGGTGGTTTATCAAAGGGACTAGCCAGAGGCAGAATCTCGGGCTAATCACGCGAGGTGATAGATTTGCAGATTAAAATTGCGCGAGACTATCAGGAGATGAGTAAGCTAGCGGCTGACATTATTGCTGACTTCATAAAGGCGAAACCTTCCGGGGTTCTCGGGTTGGCTACAGGTAGCACGCCGCTAGGCCTTTATGAGGAATTGGTGGAAAGGCACCAGGAGGGTTTGGATTTCTCGAAGGTAACTACCTTCAATCTCGATGAATACTACGGCCTCCATGCTGAACATCCTGCTAGTTACCACTATTACATGCATGAGCACTTGTTCAAGCACTTGAATGTGCCCAAAGAGAGGATCAACATCCCCGATGGTGCCAATACCGATGCTGCCAGCGAGTGTCGCAGCTATGAAGATAAGATCACGGCAGCCGGTGGCATCGATCTACAGATCCTTGGCATTGGCACCAACGGTCACATAGGGTTCAACGAGCCCGGTGCTCCCTTTGGTGGCACCACTAGTCTTGTTAACCTAGCTTTGGCCACTATCGAGGCCAATTCGCGGTTCTTCGATAAGCCAGAAGATGTCCCTAGACAAGCCATTTCCATGGGAATCAAGAGTATCATGAACAGCCGCAAGATCGTGCTTTTGGCCAATGGGGAAAGTAAAGCGGATGCTATAGCNAGGGCTGTAGAGGGCCCGGTTACCGAGGGGCTNCCGGCATCGGTCTTGCAGTTGCATCCAGATTGTACCTTNATATTGGATCAGCAGGCAGCCAAAAAGCTAACCCACAGCCGCAGGTAGGGCGTCAGTTTACTAGACTTGCTGCCAAAGCAGCTCTACGATCACTTGTGCTAATCGTTCGGGGTCGTGCCGGACCAAATCAGTCATGCTGATTACCGAAGCCTCAATTGGCGTTACGCCTAGGGCTCGGATTTCTGCTAGATCGGCTTTCACCGGTATGGCCCCCTCTGCTTTATACCGTTCCTGCAAAGCCTCTGGAATAGGGATGGTATTGACGACGACGTAATCGATTATTCTGGTCCCAGCATGGTCCAGGATGGCCTTAATGTGATCGGATGCCTTATAGCCATCGGTCTCCCCGGGCTGGGTCATCACATTGCAGATATAAATCCGCGGGACCGAGGAACGAGCAATGGCATCTCTAATCTCGTGCACCAGTATGTTAGGTAGTACACTCGTATATAAGCTGCCGGGACCTAAGATGATCGCGTCTGCACTTTGTATGGCAGCTATAGCCTCTGGTACTGGGTGACAATCCTCGGGTTCGAGAAATACGCGCCGGATGGCTTTGCCTGGTTGGGGGATCAGACTTTCACCGATGGTGGCGGTGCCATCGGCATACTCAGCCCGCAGTGTAACAGAACTCAAGGTGGAAGGTAGCACACGTCCTCGCACAGCTAGCACTTGGCTAAAGGCTCTGATGGCTTCCTCGAAGTCTCCGCTGATCTCTGTCATGGCGGCAATAAACAGATTGCCGAAGCTGTGGCCCTGAAGCCCTTCACCCCAGTCAAAGCGATACTGAAAAAGCTCTTCCATCAAGGGCTCAGTATTAGCCATAGCCACCAGAGTATTGCGAATATCTCCGGGAGGAGGTATGCCTAGCTCTGAGCGGATCCTGCCGGAGCTTCCGCCATCGTCGGCAACGGTAACAATGGCAGTGATCTTCTCTGTTTGGTGTTTTAGGCCGCGCAAGAGGGTGGCCAGTCCGGTGCCTCCCCCAACTACTACCAAAGTCGGTTCGTTATCCAATCCCCGTTTGTGGAAAATGATCTCTGCCAGATCCCGGGGATCCGATGGTAAGAGATCAACCACGAGTGAATTGATCACCTGCCGAAAGCCGAGACAGGCTGCTAAGATGCCGACGAAGACCAATACAACACTGGTATATCTAGATGGAGGAGCATGCCCCGGCTGCTGCCACTGCCTCAGCACCTGGTTCACCTTGCGGCCAAAGATGATGAGGTTATATGGCCCCACAAGGACCAAAACACCTACGGCAGCCAAGAGCGCGCCCAGTGCCATGAGGAGAATCCAGCGCTTCACCCGCATTCCGGGGTACAGCCATTTTAAAGCCCGTCTCCATAGCTTATTTGACCCGTTGTTGTAACCCTCTGTGTTCAACATTGACAACAAACCCCTGCTGCCGGATGAAATCGGCTATATAGTTGGCCAAGACAACAGAACGATGACGTCCTCCGGTACAACCAATGGCGATAACTAGCTCTTGCTTGCCTTCTTTCACATACTGAGGAAGCAAAAATTCCACAAGGTCAAGGTACTTGCGGAGGAACTTTTGGGTGATTGACCATTTAAGAACGTAGTCTCGCACCTCTTTGTCATGGCCCGTCAGGCGCGAAAGAGATTCTACCCAATAGGGATTGGGAAGGAAACGTACATCTACGGCCAGATCGGCATCCAGCGGAAGACCGTGTTTGTACCCAAAGGAGATAACTGATATGGCCATGGGTGATTGCTGCCGATTATCGGCAAACCATTGTCCGATCTCATCTCGAAGCTCCCGAGGGCTAAGTGAGCTAGTATCTACGAGCCGATGAGCCCTGCCCCTTAGCTCTTGAAGGCGTTGGCGCTCTTGCCTGATACCTTCCAGTATGGTACCTTCCGGAACCAGCGGGTGTCGGCGTCGACTTTCTTTGTAGCGTCGTACCAAAGCTTCATCGGAGGCTTCCAGGAACAGAATCTCATAGGAAAAACCTGTCTCTTCCAGGTCCTCCAATACTTCAATCAGATGATCAAAGAAGCCTCTGCCCCGGATGTCGCAGACCAGGGCTACATGTTTGATCTTACCCTCTGATTGAACACAAAGCTCTGCAAATTTCGGGATGAGGGCCGGAGGTAGGTTGTCTACGCAAAAAAAGCCTAGGTCCTCCAGAATGCGAACAGTCTCGGTTTTGCCAGCACCAGACAGGCCGGTGATGAGTACGAACTTCAGATCATCCAAAGGCTATGCGCTTCCTTCCATAGTGTAGTCGCCTTACGGTTTCGCCATGGCTACTGGGCTTTCCTTCCCCTAGCTCAGGTTATGTATGGCCCAAGGAGGTATGGCTGCAGCCTTAGCTAGCTGCGTACCGAGCTCTCCCTCTCCTACCTCACCGGGAGAGTGGGCATCACTACTTATGACGAAACGAGCTCCGGCCACGAAAGCAGTTTCTAGGTAGGATGGCTGGATGTTGTGGTGCCTTGTGCTAATTTCCATATAGGTACCTGTTTGGGCAGCCACTTCGGCAACTGCCCGGGTATCAATGTCAACATTAAGGCCTGGATGGGTAAGAATATCTATGGGATACTGGGTCAAGGCTGCAATGACTGCTTGCGTATTGAGTTTACGCAGACGGTTCCTTGCCACTGGGCAGTAGCGGCCAATGAGATTGCCGGCCATGACCATGCCCGAAAGCAAGCTGTTAGTATGCACAAGTAGGTGGAGGCCGGCTAAGATTATGTCGAACTCGTGGAGCCTTTCTAAAGGTACGTCCAAGGTTCCGTCCAGGTCTATGATATTGGCTTCCACACCCAATAGGATCTGGATGTGGGGGAACTTGCGTTGACAGGCGATTATCTCTTGCCTGATGACTTGGAAGACATCCAAATTCTTTACACCGACACCAAAAAGGTTAGCCGGTCCATGGTCGGTTATGGCAATGGCCCTCAGATTTGCGGAAATAGCGGCTTTCACATTGTCTTCCACTGTACCTCGACCATGGCTGTGCACTGTATGAGTGTGATAATCGGCGAAGATTCTCAGGGTAGTTACCTCTTTCTTAAGTAGTGCTCCATCCCCCAAATAATATGAGTTTCCCGAGCCAAAGTGATACACCGTTTGGTGCTGCGACAGCTCAATTAAGGGATTATCAACACTACAAGTCAAATCGAGCGTACCATGGAAGCAAGGTGTNTGATACCCGGTGCAATAGAGGAATTGANGTTTTAAGTGGCGAAGGGCCGAGGTAAGCATAGGAATGCCTGAGCCCCAGGTTGTATGAGAAAGAGAGGGGGAAGTGGGGCATCTCCCACGCGGAAATGGGATTTTCCCGAGGCATTAGAGATGAATTAGCCCGCATCATGCCAGAACGCCGGTGCTGCCAACTGGCTGAATTGGCAGGTTTGGCCTATGTTGACGGGCTCATAGTAGCTGATGGATATGAGGTGGTAGCCGGCCAGGCCGCCGCGGCCCGGAAGGTTTATACTCTCTTTAAGCAGTTGTATCAGCCGTATCTAGAGATCAAAGTCCGCCGACGGGCCCAATTTAATAAGCACCATATCTATGTGGTGAGAATACCCCAACAGCCGGGCCTGGTGAGGATTACCAAGAGTCTTGAGGGTGTTCAGCGCCGGTATTTGCGGGGCCGATGGGGAAGAGCCTGCTGCCGGAGGGCTTTTCTCAGAGGTATATATCTAGGCAGAGGCTCTGCTACCAACCCCAATAAGAATTACCATTTGGAGATAGTGACTGATACATTTCAACAAGCAGCCCTGGTGCAGAGCTGTATGGAGACATTTGGCATATCTCCGGGCGTGGTGCAGCGTAAGCGACATGTCACCGTCTATTTAAAAGACGCGGGGTTGATTGGTCAACTTCTCAGTTTGCTGGGGGCCCATACTGCTCTGCTCAAACTCGAGAGTATCCGTGTGTTGAAGGAGATGCGGAACCAGGCCAATCGTCTAGTCAACTGTGAAACTGCCAATATGGATAAGACCCTTGACGCCTCTTTGCGGCAAGTGGAGAATATCAGACTGATTGCTGAAACGAAAGGCATGGATTCACTAGCCCCAGAGCTCCAGGAAATTGCCCTATTTCGGCTGCAGTACCCCTATGCAAGCCTTAAGGAACTAGGCACGCTTCTAGATCCACCGTTGAGCAAGTCAGGGGTAAACCATCGTTTGCGGAAAATAGACAGGATCGCGGACGATCTGCGGGGGGAAGACTAATTGTAAACTTCTAAAGAAGTTGTCTAGGATCTGGAGGACTTTGGTTTGCTGACTCGAATATATTAATCGTACACGGTCTCTCTTTTTTTGCCACCAGTGGGACAGAATGTGTTGGGGCGGGACAATATCAGACCCCAAGGCGGCTCCATCACCTAGCCGGTAGTCTTGAATACATTATGTCGCTCTATTGGCCAACACTAACACTGCCATGGCAGTAATATGGAACACAGGGGGGCTGCGAGCCTTGCTCGCTTCTATATGGTGAACTTGGAGATCATAAGGAAAATTGCGCCGGAAATCGCCGAGCTTGTGGAGAAGCGATACATTATTCTACGAAACATCTATTTCGTTCAGCCCGTAGGCCGACGGGCTTTGGCAGCCCGTTTGCGCTTACCGGAACGTACCGTACGCAATGAAATCGAGCTCTTAAGAGAGCAGGGGTTGCTTATATCTAATCCTGCCGGAATGGAGGTCACTCCTGCCGGGGAGCGCCTTTTGGGTGATTTGAAGGAATACGTCCGAGAGCTCAGAGGTTTGTCGGATCTAGAGCGACGCCTGGCCCGTCTTTTGGGTTTGCAGCAAGTTATCATAGTACCCGGGGATTCTGATGAAGACGAGACTGTTAAGAAAGAGATGGCCAAAGCCACGGCCAAGTATCTGAAGGCTGTTTTGAAGGATGGAGACGTTCTAGCTGTAACCGGTGGAACTACCTTAGCCGAAGTGGCCAGGAGTTTCCCTGCCTCCGGTGAGAAACGGGAAGTGATGGTGGTGCCGGCCCGGGGAGGCCTCGGTGAAGAGGTAGAGAAACAGGCCAATACTGTGGCGGCTAATATAGCAGAGCGACTTGGCGGCACCTATCGGCTGTTGCATGTTCCCGACGATGTGGGAGAAGATGTAATTGCCTCCCTGTGTGGGGATCCAAAGATTAAGGAAATGCTAGATTTGATCAAAGAGACGGATATGGTCCTGCACGGTATCGGGACAGCGGAGGAAATGGCTAAGCGCAGGGGATTGGCTGAAAAAGATCTCAGTGTTCTGCGGGAAAAGCAAGCCGTGGGAGAGGCTTTCGGTTATTACTTCAATCACAGCGGAGACATTGTCTACACCACAAGCAGTGTTGGCTTACGAATGGAAGATTTGCCCAATATCGGTAAGGTTGTAGCTGTAGGGGGAGGCCGCAGCAAGGCAGCAGCGGCCCTAGCTGTCATGTCCAATCGCTACCAGCATGTTTGCATCACCGATGAAGGTGCTGCCCGACTGATGATGGCTAGCCTGGAGGGGAGTGATGCGGGAGCTGAGGAGCCTAACCGAGTGTGGGGGAGCTTTTAAGGACCCCTGATTTGGCCTTCCTCGCACTGCTAGAGGCAGGTGCCAGGGGCTATTGTCATAAAGTAGCTATCTTTAGTTTTATCAATGAGGAGGATGGTTAAATTGGCAGTAAAAGTCGCAATTAATGGCTTTGGTCGGATTGGGCGCCTAGTGCTAAGGGGATGTATTGATGATCCAGATCTACAGGTCGTTGCTATCAATGACCTAACTGACGCCAAGACCCTTGCTCATCTTTTCAAGTATGACTCAGTTCACGGAGTATATCCGGCTGATGTGCGCTATGAAGGCGATGAGCTCATCGTTGGTGATAATCGCATTAAGGTCTTTGCTGAGAGGGATCCTGCCAAGCTTCCTTGGAGTGACTTGGGGGTAGAATATGTTGTTGAGGCTACAGGTATCTTTCGCTCCAAAGAACAAGCCCTCTTACACGTAGAGGCCGGGGCCAAGAAAGTAGTCATCACTGCTCCTGCCAAGAAAGAGGATATTACCATTGTCATGGGCGTCAACCACAAGGATTATGATCCAGCCAAGCACCAGGTAATATCCAATGCCTCTTGTACCACCAACTGCTTGGCTCCAGTAGCTAAGGTCATTGATGAGCAATTTGGGATCAAGCGGGGTCTCATGACCACCATCCATTCATACACCAATGACCAGCGAATCCTGGATTTGGCTCATAAGGACCTCCGCCGTGCACGGGCGGCAGCCATGAGCATCATTCCCACCACTACCGGTGCTGCTGTTGCTGTAGGACTAGTGCTTCCTCAGCTCAAGGGCAAGTTGGATGGATACGCGCTCCGGGTACCTACACCTGACGTTAGCATAGTTGATCTGGTCTGTGAGCTAGACAAATCGACGACTACCGAGGATTTGAATGCCGCCCTTAAGGCAGCCGCCGATGGTGAGCTCAAGGGTATTCTGGGCTTTAGTGAGACAGAGTTGGTCTCTGTAGACTACATTGGTGACTCCCGGTCATCTATTGTTGATGGCCCTTTGACCAACGTCATGGGAGGTAATTTCGCCAAGGTTGTTGCTTGGTATGATAACGAGTGGGGTTACTCCATGCGGGTAGTCGATCTAGTAAAGTACATGGCTTCCCGTGCATAAGACGATAAACGCTACCCCGGCTGGGCCGAGAGTTCAGCCGGGGGATTTTCTGCTTGATACTCAGTGCAAGGCAGACTAGATCGGGGGGATTAGGATGAACAAACGCACGGTGAAAGATATCAATGTGAAGGGCAAACGGGTATTTGTGCGGGTGGACTTTAATGTTCCCATGGATGAGGCGGGCAACATAACTGATGACAAGCGCATTAGAGCAGCCTTGCCCACAATCCAGTATCTTGCTGACCAAGGTGCCAGGGTGATCTTGGCTTCCCATCTAGGCAGGCCCAAAGGTAGACCTGGGGAAAAGTATCGGCTCGATCCAGTCGCTCAAAGGCTGGCTGAATTGCTCGGCCAAGAGATCACAAAGGTAGATGACTGCATTGGTGCTGAGCCCATGGAGGCTGCCGATGCTCTTCAAGATGGAGACATTCTCCTTCTGGAAAATGTGCGCTTCCATCCGGGGGAGGAGAAAAACGATCCGGAGTTCGCCAAGGGGTTGGCGGCACTGGCGGACATATATGTCAATGACGCGTTTGGTGCAGCCCACCGGGCTCACGCGTCCACAGCCGGCATTGCGCAGTACTTGCCGGCAGTAGCTGGCTTTCTTTTGCAGAAGGAAATCGAGACTATGGGTAAAGCCCTACAGAACCCCGAGCGCCCCTTTGTCGCTATTTTAGGAGGCGCTAAAGTTGCAGACAAAATCGGAGTCATCAGCAACCTCATGCAGAAGGTCAATACATTAGTTATCGGGGGCGGAATGGCGTATACATTCCTAAAGGCTCAAGGATACGAGATCGGCAATTCATTGCTCGATAGCGAGAGTCTTCAGCTGGCTCTGGATTTGATGGATGAGGCTAAACAGCTGGGCGTTAAATTCCTTCTGCCCGTAGATGTGGTCATTGCCGATGCTTTCGCGGCTGACGCTAAACACGAAGTTGTGGATGCTGACAAGATGCGAGCCGGATGGCAGGGATTGGATATTGGACCAAGAACTATAGAGTTGTTTGCAGGGGAAATCCAAACAGCCAAGACCGTTGTTTGGAATGGCCCCATGGGCGTTTTCGAGATGCCGGCTTTTGCTAAGGGTACCAACGCGATTGCAGAGGCCATGGCCAATAGCGATGCGATTACTATTATCGGGGGAGGCGATTCCGCCGCCGCCGTAGAACAAGCTAACTTGGCGAGCAAGATGACCCATGTGTCCACAGGCGGAGGGGCATCTTTGGAGTTTCTCGAAGGAAAGGCATTGCCTGGAGTTGAGGCTCTGAACGATAGATAAACCGGAGGCGATTGAGTTTTGAGAGTTCCAATCATTGCAGGTAACTGGAAAATGCATAAATTGCCGGAGGAAGCCGTTGCCTTGTGTCGCGATCTGATCCCTCGCCTCGGTAAACTAGATGACCGGGAAGTAGTTCTCTGTCCCCCCTTTACTGCACTACCTGCTGTAGGGGAGGCCATTCGGGGAACGAAGCTTTCCTTGGGCGCACAGAACGTCTTCTACGAGATAAGTGGTGCCTATACTGGTGAGGTTGCACCACCAATGCTTAAGGCCTTAGGCGTAAAGTATGTGATTATCGGCCATTCGGAGCGACGTCAGTATTTCGGCGAGACCGATGAAATGGTAAACAGAAAGATGCAGGCTGCGCTGGATCACGGCCTGCTGCCCATAGTTTGTGTAGGAGAAACCTTAGAACAAAGGGAGGCCGGCATCACAGAATCCTTGGTGAAAAGCCAGATCGAGCAGGGCTTTAAGGGGATTGCTGAAGGCTACGCCAAGGAAATAGTGGTTGCCTATGAACCTGTGTGGGCCATTGGAACCGGCAAGACGGCTACGGCGGAGGAGGCCAACCGGGTCATCAAGGTCATACGTGAGACGTTGGCGGGGATCTATGGTAATGCTACCGCTGCAGCCATGCGGATTCAATATGGTGGCAGTGTCAAACCAGGCAACATGGCGGAATTGATGGGGCAACCAGAGATTGACGGGGCTTTGGTCGGGGGAGCTAGTCTTGACGCAGTGTCATTTGCCCGGATTGTACGCTATGACGATTGAAGCCAGGAAATCCGGTGCAAAGGAGGATGCTTAGTGGCAAGGGCAAAACACCCTGTCTGTCTGCTGATCTTAGATGGTTTCGGGATCAATGAAAATCAAGAGGCTAACGCGATAAAACTAGCCAATACGCCATTCCTCGACAAGTTATGGATGAGCTACCCTACGGCACGCTTGGTGGCTTCTGGTGAAGCAGTAGGCCTGATGGAAGGTCAGATGGGTGATTCAAATGTAGGGCATTTGAACATCGGTGCCGGTCGCATTGTCTACCAGGATGTCGCGCGAATTAGTAAGGCGGTGCGGGAAAAGAGTTTCCATACGAATGAGTGGCTGGTCAAAGCCATGACCGCTTGCCGAGACAAGGGAACTGCTTTGCACTTGATGGGCTTACTATCTCCGGGTGGAGTGCATAGCCATTCTTCCCATCTTTATGCTCTGTTGGAGATGGCCGTTGAGATGGGTATTAGACAGGTGTACATTCATGCTTTTCTCGATGGGCGAGATGTGCCACCTGCAAGTGCTTTGGAGTACATGCAGGACTTAGAAAAGGAGATAGAGCGCATCGGCGTAGGCCAGGTAGCTACGGTTTCCGGACGCTACTACGCCATGGATAGAGATAAGCGGTGGGAGAGGACTGAGAAAGCCTATAAAGCTATGGTATTCGGTGAGGGCTTTTTGGCAGCGAACGGTGTCGAGGCAGTACAGATGGCTTACGACCGGGGTGAGACCGACGAGTTTGTTATCCCTACTGTGGTCGCTAATAATTCAGGTCGACCACTGGGGATGATCGCAGATGGTGATTCGGTGATTTTCTTCAATTTCCGGGCCGATCGCGCTCGGCAGATCACCAGGGCTTTTACCGACGAACACTTTACTGCCTTTACTCGGGCTCAATGGCCGGAGATCACCTTTGTCTGTATGACCCGTTATGATGAGACCATAGTGGCTCCTTACGCCTTTCCGCCTCAAGATCTTAAGAACACCTTAGGAGAGGTAGTGGGGAAAGCTGGTTGGCGGCAACTGCGCATAGCCGAGACGGAAAAATACGCCCACGTAACGTTTTTCTTCAACGGCGGCGATGAGCACAATTTCCCTGGAGAGGACCGGAAGCTTATCCCATCACCTAAAGTTGCCACTTATGATCTTCAGCCAAAGATGAGCGCACCGGAGGTAGCAGCTGAGGCAGTGGCAGCCATCAACCGAGGAGAATATGACCTTATTGTATTGAATTTCGCCAACTGTGATATGGTAGGCCATACCGGCATTCTTCCAGCAGCCATACAGGCGGTAGAAGCGGTTGATCGAGCCGTGGAAGAGGTGGTGTCGGCCATGGTGGCCCAGGGCGGATATATTGTTCTGACAGCTGATCATGGCAATGCCGAACAGATGGTGGATTATGAGACCGGTGAACCCCATACTGCCCATACGCTAAATCCTGTGCCGGTTGTACTGATTACCGACGGAAAGGATCTAAAAATGCGGGACGGCATCTTGGCTGACTTGGCTCCGACGGTGTTAGACCTATTGGATCTAGATACGCCGCCGGAGATGACGGGACAATCACTCATTGAAAGCAGCAAGAGGTAAATGAGAACCTAGAGCCTTGCTTACGCTAAGGCTTCAGATATCAGAAACATAGGAGGTAATGAGCTTGTCTATTATCGAGAATGTCCAGGCTTTTGAAATACTGGATTCCCGGGGTAACCCCACTGTGGAAGTGGAAGTTGTTTTGACCGATGGATCCGTCGGCAAAGCAGCTGTGCCCTCTGGAGCGTCTACAGGAGCCTTTGAAGCAGTGGAATTAAGAGATGGCGACAAGAGGCGCTATTTAGGCAAAGGCGTTCTTAAAGCCGTAAACAACGTTAATGAAGTTATTGCTCCCGAAGTTGTCGGCATGAATGCCATTGATCAAGTGGCCGTCGATGAGCTCATGATTGAACTCGATGGTACAGCTAATAAGGGCAACCTAGGAGCTAATGCTATCCTAGGCGTATCTTTGGCAGTGGCCAAGGCAGCTGCGGTATCGGTGAACTTGCCCCTTTATCAGTACATTGGCGGAGTCAACTCCAAAGAGCTACCTGTCCCTATGATGAATATCCTCAACGGTGGAGAGCATGCGGATAACAACGTAGATATCCAGGAGTTTATGGTCATGCCTGTAGGGGCAGAATCTTTTGCCGAGGCACTGCAAATGGGAGCAGAGGTCTTTCACAGCCTGAGAGCGGTTCTCAGGGGCCAGGGCATGAACACTGCTGTAGGTGATGAGGGTGGTTTTGCACCTAACCTAGAATCAAACGAGCAGGCCATAGAGGTAATTCTTGAGGCCATTGAGAAGGCAGGTTACCGTCCAGGTGAAGATGTGGGCTTAGCTTTGGACGTGGCAGCCACCGAGATGTTCAAGAACGGCAAATACGTCTTCAGCGGTGAGGGCGTCGAACGCACAACCGCGGAGATGATTGATTTCTATGCTTCACTGCTAGATAAGTACCCGATTTTCTCCATTGAAGATGGACTCAGTGAGGAAGAGTGGGATGGATGGAAGCAGCTGACCGATCGGTTGGGCGATAGGGTTCAGCTGGTTGGTGACGATTTGTTTGTGACCAACACAGAAAGGCTAAGCCGTGGTATCGCAAAGGGAATAAGTAACTCCATTCTGATCAAAGTCAATCAGATCGGAACACTCACCGAGACTCTAGATGCCATCGAGATGGCCAAGCGGGCTGGTTATACCGCCGTAGTGTCCCACCGCTCCGGAGAGACTGAGGATACGACTATAGCAGACATTGCTGTAGCGACTAACGCTGGGCAAATCAAGACAGGCGCTCCGTCCAGGACTGATCGGGTGGCTAAGTACAACCGACTGTTGCGGATCGAAGCCGGTCTAGCCGATCTGGCCATCTACCCGGGCAAGAGCACATTCTACAATTTGAAGTTCTAACTTCTAAGAGCTGTTTTAGCACACCGGAGGAGACATGGCGCCCTTGCTTGTTTGGGCAGGTGGTTGTCAGTCTCCCCGGTGGTATGTTACAATGAGGTGAATGCTTCTCAGTAGCGGAGGAGGTGGAGTCAATGGTAACGGTCCTCATGGTTATTCAGTTTCTCATCTCCATTGCCCTTATCGTGGCCGTAGTGATGCAAGAGAGTAAGGGTGAAGGGCTAGGCTCTATTGGCGGTAGTGCTCAAATGTTTTTTGGCAATATCAAAGGCATTGATCGTACTTTGGAACAGGTTACCAAATACCTTGCCATTGCCTTTATGGCGATGTCCCTAATTTTGACCTTTATCTAAGCCCATTTGAGACACAGTATTGCTAACTGTTGCCTTTGGAGGTAGCATAGTCTTTTGAAGACGACCCCTGGGCTTGCCAGTGCCTGCGGGGTTTTTACCATGTATGGGGAGCTAAACGGCTGGTATCGCCCAAATTGACAAGTTATCTAGGCGAGATCTATAATGATTTTGTGCGTTTTGCGGAGCATAACGAAGGGGGATAAACGGGGAATGCGACGTGGAGACAGTATACGTTTGCTGCTCCTCGTGGTCATCGTTGCTGTGGCAGGTGTAGTATTGTATAGAGTGCCTATGAATCTAGGCCTAGACCTGCGGGGCGGTGTCCATGTGGTAATGCAAGCACAGGAGAGTCCGGGTGTAAAGATTACAGAGGAGACTATGCAGCGGGTCGTTAGTGTAGTTGAGCGACGGGTCAACGGTATGGGAGTATCAGAGCCCATCATTCAGCGACAAGGCGGCCGAAGAGTCATTATCCAACTCCCGGGGATCTATGATCAGCAAGCTGCCATTGCTACCATCGGCAAGACGGCCCAACTAGAAATCAAGAACCCTCTGGGAGAGACAGTGCTAACCGGTGCCGATCTCATCGATGCTCAGTTGTCCCGAGATCAGTTTGGTCGTCCCTCGGTAGCAGTCGAATTCAATAAGGAAGGGACGAAAAAATTCGCCCAGCTGACAACAGTTTACCAAGGACAAGCTATTCCCCATGTCCTTGATGGGGAGATNTTGGTCAATCCAGTGGTCCAAGGCCCCATTACCGGAGGCAAGGGCCAGATTACCGGTCAGTTCACTATCGACGAAGCTAAGAACCTGGCAGTGTTGCTAAAAGCCGGTTCATTACCAGTTCCCATGGAAGTCATGGAGATCCGCAATGTTGGACCTACTCTAGGTCAGCAATCGATTTCTCGCAGTCTACGGGCTGGGATCATTGGTATTATTCTAGTTTTCCTCTATATGCTGGCCTATTATCGCCTTCCAGGCCTGGTAGCCGATATAGCACTGGCCATCTATGTAGTAATCGTCCTTGCAGCTATGGCAGGACTGCGGGCTACTTTGACTTTACCGGGTATTGCTGGATTTATCCTATCGATTGGTATGGCGGTGGACGCCAACGTTTTGATTTTTGAACGGATTCGAGAAGAGTTCAAAGCAGGCAAGCATGTTCGAGCTGCGGTGGCTGCTGGTTTTGACAGAGCTTTCCGGGCTATCTTTGATGCCAATATCACTACTTTGCTTACCGCTGTTGTGTTGTTCTACTATGGCAGCGGCCCTGTTAAGGGATTTGCCGTTACCTTAAGTCTTGGCATCCTGGCCAGCATGTTTACCGCTATTGTGGTAACTAGGCTGATGCTCAACATGATTGTCGATGCTAACCCCAGCGCTTTTGAGAGACACCTGGGAGTGAAAGGGGTGCTGCAGTAATGGTGGACTTTGTTGGAAAACGCAAGATATCCTTCAGAATCTCCCTGGCCCTAGTGGTGCTATCGCTGATTCTTCTCATTAAGCCTGGTCTTAACTGGGGGGTGGATTTTACCGGTGGTACCCTGATGGAGCGTGGGTTTGAGCGGTCCGTAACCGCTGGCGAGGTTCGGCAGGTACTAGGTTCTTTGCAGATAGAGGGCCTAGACATGGCAAAAAGTGTCATCCAGCCCACGGATAACAACCGGGCGGCACTGATTCGTTCCCAGACCTTGAGCAATGAGCAGATTCAGGCCATAGATGCGGGACTGAGAGCCCATTTCGGCGAAGTTGAAGCCCGACGGACAGAGATGGTGGGACCGGTAGTTGGCCAGGAGTTGGTAAGGCAGGCACTTATGGCCTTACTATTGGCTGCCATAGGGATGCTGATATATCTATCCTTTAGATTCGANTATAGATTTGCGGTCGTGGCCGTTATAGCGGTTCTCCATGATGCCATAGTTGTCTTAGGTTTGTTTGCTNTGTTGGCAAGGGAGATCAACAGTCCCTTTATCGCCTCCATATTGACTGTGGTTGGTTACTCTGTAAACAACACCATCGTCATTTTCGATAAGATCAGAGAGAATATAAGCTTNAGGAAGCGGGAATCATGGGCAGAACTGGCCAACAAGAGCATCAATGAGACGTTGACCCGTTCGATTAACACCAGTCTGACAACGCTTTTAGCTGTTTTGGCTCTCTTTTTCTTCGGTGGTGCAACCATTCAAGACTTTGTGTTGGCCCTCTTGCTTGGCATTCTAGTGGGGACCTACTCCTCCATTTTTGTGGCAGGCCCCCTATGGGTTGTCTGGAGAGAATGGGATGATCGGCGAAAAGCCGTTAGCAGTGCCAAGGTTTGATGATTCTGCTCAGAATGGTTGACAAAAACCCCAGCGATCGGCTGGGGTTTTTGTATGTAAATGGAGTTAGGCTATATCTGGAAGCTCTATGCTATACTAGTGAAGAAGAGCATTACGTTTGTGGGAGGAATTG
>JGI24708J26588_10000733_pt1 | contig 26603 bp, 23 predicted proteins | sample BioPla1DNA2_FD_26588 | JGI IMG/M metagenome (IMG submission 26588) | reverse complement strand
AAAAAAACACCTGTGTGCAAATGAAATATATATTTATTCACAAGACCAGATAAAATTCCTCATTATTCCTGATATTTTCCCAGCCTTAAGAGGAAATTCGATGCAATTTGAAGAAACCTTTGTTCCCGTTACTGAAAAGGTTGATACTTATCTAAATGAAATAAAATTTCATCTTAGCCAAGTTTACGAAGAGGTTTATCTATGTAAAAAACAATTAAGGGAAAAAGATAGCCAAATAGCCCAGTTAAAGTATACTCTTAAAGTAAAAAATCAAGATTTTTCGCAAACTACATATGAATTTCGCAAATCTGAAGAAGGTCAAAAAAATGAGCTTTTAGCCTTAAAGGAAAGAACCAAAAGCTTAGAGAAAAAACTTAAAGAAAGAGATGATGATATAAAAGTATTAGAAGAAAAAATTGTTGCCCAAAAAAAGGGTATAAATATATTAAAACAAGAACTAGAGCTTAGAAAAGCCCCGCTTATTATTACAACCGATGAAAACAATGAAACCAAGCGAAATAAGACATCACTTTTAAAAAGATTGTTCAATTTCGAAGAAGAACATACTAATTAAGAGCCTTTTCTTCATTTTCAATAAGTTTTTCTATTAGGTATGCCGCCTCACCTATTATATAACTGCAGTTATTTTGACAATCTCTTAGTTTTCTTAGCTGGCTGCAATTAACTGCCTTATAATTACTTTGAAATGTGTCAATAAAGCGAATCCTCAACCTCCTTACAGTTCTTTCATCAAAGAGCAATCCAAAAACCATGGTAGCGGCAGAAATAAGGTTACAAGTGCCGCCAATGCCTAATCCAACATTTAAACCTTTGCATAAATCATAACACTCCTTAGGGATGTCCAAATTATAACGTTCTTCTGCAGCCTTTATAATGCATTGGGTACAATTATATCCTCTTAAATAGTAATATACCGATCTTTTTCTCATAAATACAACCTCCTTTCTTCATTATATGAAAAAAAAGGAGGTTTGCTTACTTTTCATATTATTTTTTTACAATTTTCACTGCTGCCGGACGATAATTTTGGCTTTGCCATCTTTTTTCTCTTAAACGAATCCATAGATAAGAAATAGCCATAAATATAAAACCACTGACTATCCCTGCGGGTTCTTGTATGTTTTCGTAACCCAAATATATGGAACCATAATACCCTAGGAAAAAGCCAATAAACAATGACATCAAAGGTATTCCATACATAATAAATGTAGCCTTAAGAAAGTCCGAATACTCCAAATCAATTTCTACCCAATCCCCTATCTTTGCACTACACAAATTATCAGCCTCTAATATCATTTCCTCGGCTTTATATCCATGGGTGCAGGCACCACATTTTTGGCAAGCCTCATTTCTTATCATGCTTACACTAATGAACTTTTCCCGTACATCAATTACTTTTCCGATTTCTCCTTTTTCTAATTCTTTCATACCATACCGCCTTTACTATCTATTAGAAATCAAATCTTTAAGGACTTCACCGGCAATAATCAACCCCGCAACAGACGGGACAAAAGAAACACTTCCTGGAATTCGCCTTTTACTTATAGGATTTTGATGTGAATCCCTAAGGGCTAATTCATCGTCTTCTTTCGGCATGATAGGAGATTCCTTTGAATATACCACCTTTAAAGTATCGATTCCCCTGCCTCTTAATTCTTTTCGCATTATCTTTGCCAAGGGACAGATAGAGGTATTATATATATCATCCACTTCAAATCTTGTGGGGTCTAGCTTATTTCCTGCTCCCAAACAACTTATAATCGGTATATTTCTTTTTTTTGCCTGAAGTACCAATTCTATTTTCCCGGTTACTGTATCGATGGCATCTACTATATAATCACAATCTTCATCGATAATCTTATCAGAAGTTTCCGGGAGAAAAAAGGTTTGATGAGTTATTACTTCTACTTTAGGATTTATTTCTAATATACGATTTTTCATTACTTCTACCTTAGGTTGACCCACGGTTTTAGTAGTGGCATGGAGTTGACGGTTGATATTAGTAATACAAACCGTATCGTTGTCTACTAGAATAAATTTACCAATACCCGAACGGGCTAAACCTTCTACTACGTAACTTCCTACTCCCCCTACACCAAATACGGCAACCTTACTCTTATACAATTTTTCCATTGCTCCCTGTCCTAAAAGAAGCTCGGTTCTTGAAAATGGATGTAGCATATCTTGTCTCCTTACTCATTAAAAAAATTATGGGCGAACAATGTCCGCCCCTAATTTTATTCTACTATTTCAATGTTTCTTTGTCAATTATAGACTTATTGAGATTTTCTACCTTTTACCACTATGAAAAGACCGATAAATATTAAGATAACGGGGATTAATTTTGGCATAAATCTTACAATAAAACCTGCAGAAACACCGGCAAAAAACATAAAACCAAATAAGAGCAATATTCCTCCAGGAATAAGAGGCCATTTTCCTATTTTAGGATATCCTAAAATATACATTGATACAAATGATGCCCCCATACTTCCAAAAAATACTGCAGGAACCATCATTCCACGCGCTATTCCACTTATTATTAAAAAGACAAATATGCCAAACCAAATCAAAATCGAAGCAGGAACCAAAAGCCCTATATTCCTTTTTGAAAAATACAAGACCATAAAAATGATTCCCGGCATAATAAAGACTGAAGGTGCTATAAATGTAGCTGTATTAATGTGAATGTTAGGAAAGACCCCTAAGATGCCAAAAAAACCAGTGATTGTTCCTACTACCAATGCCCAAGTTTCTTTTTTTGTGTAATAGAGCAAAATCAATGCCGTGGCCACAAATAATAGCAATAAGTTATTTGCATTAATAAATGGCAGACGAATCCACTGATTTACTAAAGAAAACAACCCTATCACCACTATAATAATTCCGATTAATGTCCTATTCTTTTTATTACTCATACTTTACTCCTCCTATATTGCCACACTTTTTTGTTGTCGTGTAATCCTTTATCTATATATACTTCATTCCAATGAAAAAGTCTGCTTCATATAAAAAAATATAAAAATGATTCTCTCTATGAGAGAATCATTTTTATTTCAAATCAACCTTTAATCCCAATTCATCCAATTGTTTCTCGGAAACCTTTCCCGGCGCTTCTGTCATTGGACAAGAGGCATCCTTTACCTTAGGGAAGGCTATTACATCTCTGATACTGTCTTCCTCAGCCATAAGCATAACCATTCTATCAAGGCCGTAGGCTAATCCTCCATGAGGTGGTACTCCGTATTTGAATGCATTAAGTAAGAATCCGAAGTTCTTATAAGCCGCCTCTTTAGTAAATCCTAGGACAGAAAACATCTTCTCCTGAATATCTGTTTGATTGATGCGGATACTTCCTCCACCTAATTCCACCCCGTTAAGGCAGATATCATAGGCCTTTGCCCGTACCTTGCCTGGGTCTGTATCTAAAAGTTTAATATCTTCATCCATTGGCATTGTAAATGGATGATGCTTAGCCACAAATCTTTTTTCTTCTTCATCCCACTCAAGAAGTGGGAACTCAGTTATCCATACAAAGTTAAAATCACCTTTTTCCGTAAGTTCCAAGCGTTTTGCTACTTCTAAACGAAGATTTCCCAAGGCATCATATACAACTGAATTTTTATCTGCACAAAACAATAAGAGATCTCCATTTTCTGCATCCATAATCTCTAAAATAGCCTTGGTAGTATCTTCTGACAGAAATTTTGTAAAACTTGACTTAAGGTTTCCATCTTCTCCAAGGGAAATCCATGCTATTCCCTTTGCTCCATAGGTTTTCCCTACCTCAACTAAGGAATCTACCTGCTTTCTTGGGAAGTTTCCACAACCCTTGGCATTTATTCCCCTCACGCTCCCGCCATTTTGGATTGCTCCTTCAAATACTTTAAAACCGCTATCTTTAACCACTTCAGAAATATCCGTAAGCTCAATACCAAAACGGATATCAGGTTTATCACTACCAAATCTATCCATAGCTTTTTGATAAGTCAACCTTGGAATGGGCAATGGAATGTCTATCCCTATAGCATCCTTAAATACCTTTTTGAGAAGTCTTTCATTAATATCTATAACATCCTCCACTTGCACAAAGGATAATTCCATATCAATTTGTGTAAACTCAGGCTGTCTATCAGCTCTTAAGTCCTCATCCCTAAAACATTTTACAATTTGGAAATACCTATCAAAACCTGACACCATTAAAAGTTGCTTAAAAGTTTGTGGAGATTGTGGAAGGGCGTAGAAATCTCCTTGATGAATACGGCTTGGTACTAAGTAATCCCTTGCTCCTTCCGGAGTGCTCCTAGCAAGCATAGGGGTTTCTATTTCTAGAAAACCTTCATTGTCTAAAAAAGTCCTTACAGATTGTGCGACCCTATGCCTAAGCATAAGATTTTTTTGTAAATCGGGTCTCCTAAGGTCCAGATACCGATATCTAAGACGAAGATCCTCTTTTACTGAGCTATTTTCTTCTATGGCAAAGGGTGGAGTTTCTGCTTCGGAAAGTATAAGAAGTTCTGTTGCTATAATTTCTACATATCCCGTTTCTATATTAGGATTAATGCTCTCCCTTTTACGAACCTTCCCCCTTACTCCTATTACAAATTCACTTCTTAGGGTTTCTGCCTTTCTAAAGCCCTCTTCGTTTATATCGTTTTCATCAAAAACAACTTGTAAAATTCCACTTCTATCTCTTAAATCTATAAATATTAAACTGCCTAAATTTCTTCTTTTTTGTACCCACCCCATTACTACTACTTCTTCGCCAATAAAATTTTCTTTTACTTGGGTACAGTAGTGGGTTCTCTTTAGACCTACCATTGATTCTCCCATACATATCCTCCTAATCAATTCAATATTACAGGTTAGCGTGAAAATCGCTCCTACTTAAAATATTCACATCTCTATAACACAACCGCTATTGTTTTCATAGCAATGATACAAGAATGCTTACTATATTCGAAATCTCTACTTCTATTTGTTCTTTTGTTTGCATGTTTTTAATAACTGCTTTCCCCGTATTTATCTCATCATCCCCAAGAATCATAGAGTATTTTGCTCCTATTTTATCCGCATATTTCATTTGGGCCTTAACACTTTTATTAAAATGATCTGCTTCAGCTGAGATTCCCTCTTTTCGAAGTTTATACACTAAGCTGTGGGCTTTAAGTTTAGCCACATCACCTATGGAACCTATAAATATATCTTTTTTCTGTAGGTAATCCTTTTTTCCGTTTTCAGCTTCAATAACCATCATAAGTCTTTCAAGTCCCACAGCAAATCCAACTGCCGGGGTGGGAGAGCCTCCTAGTTCTTCTACTAGATTGTTGTATCTCCCTCCCCCACAGATTGTCCCTTGCGCCCCTATATCTGTAGAAATAAACTCAAATACCGTTCTTGTATAATAGTCTAGCCCTCTTACAATACCAGGATCTACGGTATATTCGATACCTATTTCATGAAGTAGGCTTTTAACCGTTTCAAAATGGCCTCTGCATTCTTCTCCTAAAGTCTCTAATACTGTTGGAGCTTTAGATACTATTTGTTTACAGGTTTCATTTTTGCAATCTAGAACCCTTAGGGGGTTTTTTTCAAATCTTTCTTGGCAGGTACTACAAAGGGTATTTAGATTTTCCCCAAGATATGTCCTTAATTTTTCATTATAGTTCTTACGACAACTTGGGCCTCCTAAACTGTTTATATGGAGTTTTACTTTAGATATACCCATACGGGCTAAGAGTTCTGCAGCAACAGTAATAACCTCGACATCAGCGGTCGGAGATTCTGCTCCCAACATTTCAATCCCGAATTGGTGGAACTGTCTCATTCGTCCCGCTTGGGGTTTTTCGTACCTAAAAGCTGGGGTAATATAATACAGTCTTGTAGGTTGGGCATTCGCATACATCTTCTGCTCTAGGTATGACCTTACCGCCCCTGCTGTTCCTTCAGGCTTTAGGGTAATGTTGCGACCCTTTTTATCCTGAAAACTGTACATTTCTTTTTGTACTATATCCGTTGTTTCTCCTACACCCCTTTGGAAAAGCTCTGTATGTTCAAATATAGGGGTTCTGATTTCTTGATATCCGAAATCACTGCATAAATTTCTAATATTGTTTTCTGCTTCCTGCCATGCCTTTATTTCATCGCCGAAAAAGTCTTTGGTTCCTCTGGGAGCCTTTGTTAACATATCCTTCCTCCTTTTGCCTTATAAATTTAGCTATACTGCATTGTTTGCAATAAAAAGCTTCCGTCCATGACAATAGTTGTCAGGGACGGAAGCTTTTCCGCGGTGCCACCCTGTTTGAATGATAATTCCTCTTTTTCGTTTTATAACGGGAACGAGCCGTTCAATCCTACTATAGTTCAGATTGTCACTTAAGGATGTCTTTCAAATATACCTTCTTTTAAAGACTCTCAGCCTAGGTCTTTTTTTCTGTAAAAGAAATAAATATTCTACTTTTCCTCTTAACGTTTTATAATTATTCTATTTATGATTATTAATATTTTATTCATTATAAAATTTATTGTCAAGGTTTTTAAATCCAGCTTTCTTCCTAATAATCATTTCCTCTACCCTGTTTATATATTCTTCTACATTCTTAACATTAGGTATCCGTTCTATTTTGTTTGTTTTATTATTTACTACCTTTGTTATCGCTCCTGCCCCTAGTGCAAGAATAGTTTGCTTTTCTTCCATGATTTCTACATTATAAACTGACTCTTTCCCCATTCTTGAATAACCTACATTTTCAAAGTTCCCCAGCATGTTTTTTTGTCTATAGAGGTAATAAGGGCTCATATTCATATCTCTGACCCCCTTACTCGTTACGGCTATCATTTTTTCTATTTCCTCGGCAGCTGTAAGATTATAAGAGTCTAGGGTTTCTCTTAACCTAGATGCCCTTTTGATAGCCATCGTATGAACTGTAATGCTGTCGGGATTTAATTTTTTAATTTCTTCAATAGTTGTGGATACCTCGCCAATTTTTTCACCAGGAAGACCTATAATAAGATCCATATTAATATTATTATGTCCCATTTTTCTTGCTAAATGAAATGTTTCTATTATATCATCGGTAGTATGGTTTCTACCAATTCGCTTTAATGTAGCATTATGCATCGTTTGAGGATTAATTGAAATTCGATTTACATTGTACTCCTTTAGTAGTTCTAACTTTTTTTTAGTAATCGTGTCTGGTCTTCCGGCCTCTACCGTGAATTCCTCGATATTTTTAATATCAAAATTATTATTAACCATTCTTAAGAGCCTTTCAAATTGCACCTCATTTAGCGATGTCGGAGTTCCCCCACCGATATAAATACTTCTTACAGGCTTTTGCCTACTGTATTTTCCTCCAAAAATTATTTCTTTTTCCAAGGTATCAATGTACCCTTCAACTTGATTTGTTCTATTTTCAATGGCATAGGAGGTAAAGGAACAATAAAGACATTTAGAGGGACAAAAAGGAATACCTATATATATACTTATTTCTCCTTCTTTGTTTTTTTCCAAAATTCCTTTTTCTTTTTTTGCTACTTCTATCATAAGATCAACTTTATCTTCTCTAATGTTATAAAACTCTAACAACCGATTCTCAATATCTTCCCAGGGCATTTTTTGTTTTAACATTTCATGAATAATCTTTGTTGGCCTTATACCTATTAAAATACCCCAGGGCATTTCTTGTTTAGTGAAATCCCGAAGGGTGTGATAAAGTACACGGATTAAGTACTGTTTTTGCTCTTTTCTATTGGTTGAAATTTTGTATTCCTTAAAGGTCAGTAGTTTATTACTACGATAAATCTCAGCTCTACATATGTTATCTTTTAAAATACTTCTGATACGGACATCCTTTATATGGGGTTCATAAGATTTTATTATATGCTCTATTTCATATCCATAATTATGACCTATTAATTCAAATCTAATCATTACTATTCATCCCATCCACTTCCACTAGTATATGGATTGTATGATTTTTCATATCCGATAGTAGTCATTTCTCCATGTCCCGGATAAACGACTACATCTTCAGGCAGATTAAAAAGTCTTTCTTTAATGGTGGTAATCAAAGAGTGCATATCCCCTTTGGGAAAATCAGTTCTTCCAATAGATTCTCTAAATAAATTATCTCCCGAAAATAAAACCCTATTGTTTTTTTCGTAATAATTTAACCCATCTAAAGTATGACCCGGTGTATGGATTATTTCAAATTCTAGGTTCCCAATATTTATCTTTTCTCCGTTAATTACGGTTTCATCGGCCTCTTCAGTAAAGCCCTTATGGGCAATTACTCCTGAAAGATTAAGGTCTGGGTTATTTAAATAAGCTTTCCCTTCCTCATGAATAATCACTTTAGCTTTAGTAAATTCCTTCACCTTCTTTACTGCTCCTATATGGTCAAAATGCCCATGGGTTAAGAGGATATATTCTACATTTATATCTTCCTTTTTTATTTCTTCTATTATTTTACTGCCTTCTGCTCCAGGGTCTATTACTGCTCCTTTTTTTGTAAGTTTATCTCCCACAATATAGCAGTTAACCCCCATCATTCCTACGGGTATCATTTTTATAATCATATTTTTTCTCCTTACTAGAAGATTTTATCACTCTTTAAAAGGATTAGGTAGTTACCCTAATAATATCATTTACTCCAGGGATGTTTCTGATTTTTTTGGTAACAATCTCAAGTTGCTGTACCCCTCTTATTTCCATAGTTATATTAAAGACTGCCTCATGTTCTTTATTTGTTCTTGCATTTAAAGCTTTAACGGGTATTTTTTCTTCTGTAAGGATTTTAGAAATATCTATTATCATCCCCATCCTATCTTCCCCGATAATTTTAACTTCGGTTTGATAAGTCCTGTTTTTAGTATCCTGTTCCGACGCATACCACTCGGCATCTATTAAGCGGTTTCTTTCTTCATCATCTAGGTTAATCATATTAATACAGTCTGTCCTATGGATAGAGACCCCTCTTCCTCTTGTTACAAAACCAATTATCTCATCCCCGGGCACGGGATTACAGCATTTAGAAAACCGAACGGCAACATCCCCTACACCTCTTACTATTATGCCGCTCTTTGATTTTTTGTATGTTTTTTTATTATCTTCTTGAGGTACTAAAATATTTTCTTCAGTTATATTCTTTCTTTGTTCTTTTTGATATTCCTCATTTATTCTATGGATAATTTGACCCTCTTTAATTCCTCCATGACCTACTGCCGCACAGACAGCATCCCAATCTTGAAAGCCATATTTTCTTAGTACGGGTGCTATCCATTCAGGCTTCAATAAATCATTTAAATTAAGTCCCTTTTTCTTTGCATCTTTTTCAAGCATATCTTTGCCTCGGACAATGTTTTCATCCTTGAATTGCTTCTTAAACCATTGATTAATCTTGTTCCTTGCTTGAGAGCTTTTTACAAGTTTTAACCAATCTCTACTGGGACCTCTAGAATTTTGAGAGGTTATGATTTCTATTCTATCTCCATTTTTAACTTGATAATCGAATGTAACTATTTTTCCATTTATCTTTGCTCCCACCATTTTATTTCCTACAGCACTATGAATGGAATAAGCAAAGTCTATTGGTGTAGAACCTAGGGGAAGGCTCATTACATCTCCCTTAGGTGTAAAGGCATAAACTTGATCATTAAATACATCTAAGTCCAGCCTAAGGGCATCCATGAATTCTTTGTTATCGGACATTTCCCTTTGCCACTCTAAAATTTGCCTAAGCCAAGCTAATTTTTCTTCGGTTTTATCTTGGGGTTTATCTTGATTTTTTATTCCCTTTTTACCTTCTTTGTATTTCCAATGGGCTGCTATACCATATTCTGCTATACGGTGCATTTCCAATGTTCTAATCTGTACTTCGAAAGGTTCACCCTCCGGTCCTATAAGACTGGTATGGAGGGATTGGTACATATTAGGCTTAGGCATGGCTATATAATCCTTAAACCTACCGGGTATAGGCTTGTACATCTCATGAACTGTTCCTAAAACCCCATAACAATCCTTTACAGATTCAACAATAGCACGGATTGCGAACAAGTCAAAAATCTGGTCTAAGGTCTTATTTTGGCCTACCATTTTTTTATAAATACTAAAAAAGTGCTTAGGTCTTCCTTCAACTGATGCCTTTATCCCTACTTCATTTAGCTTCTTTTTTACCTCTTCAATAATTCTTTCTACATATTCTATTCGTTCTATTCTACGTCTTGCTATTTTTTCTACTAAATCGTAGTAAGCATCCGGTTCCATATACCTAAGGGCCAAATCATCTAATTCGACTTTTACTTTAGAAATTCCCAGCCTATGGGCTAGGGGGGCATAGATATGAAGGGTTTCATTGGCCTTTTCCTTTTGTTTTTCTGGGGTCATAAAGCGAAGAGTCCTCATATTATGAAGTCTATCAGCGAGCTTTATTAATATAACCCTAATGTCCTGAGCCATTGCAAGAAACATTTTTCTATAGTTTTCTGCCTGGATTTCTTCCTTTTGCAGTTCCTTATTATTAGTAGTAAAATTTATCTTTCCTAACTTAGTTACCCCTTCTACTAATCTTGCAATTTCTTCACTAAAAAGTTTTGTTATCTCTTCGAAGGTATATTCCGTATCTTCTATAATATCATGAAGGATACCCGCAGTTATGGATTCTATGTCTAACTCTAGTTCAGCTAGGATAACTGCCACTTCTAAAGGATGGATGATATATGGTTCCCCTGATTTACGATATTGATTTTTGTGTGCTTCTTTAGCAAACAAATAAGCCCGCTCAACCATAGAAAAATCATCTGAGGGGTGATAAGACTTAACTGTAGATATTAACTTTTGATAAATAGCTTGATCGGGCATAATGCTCCCCCATTCATAATCTAAAACTTTTTACTTTATTATAATCATTATCAATTACAAATGCAAGAATATCACAAAAAGGGTGTGATTTTTCTTGTTAATCCTGTTCTTTAAAACAGAATTGCAAAAGAGTACACCCTTAAAAGTACTTAAATAAATAAGTTATTATCCTGTAAAAATCTCTATACTTTTTTGAAGTTCCTTAGAAATTTCTTTTAGTTGTTCCATACTATTTTCCACTTGATTATTATTGCAAAAACACTTTCTACTTAATAAGCAGAAAGTGTTTTAATTTTAATATTTTATTATTGATTCCACATTATAACCCTCTAAGATTTGACGGCCCTTTAGGGATTCTAATTCTATTAGGTATACAAGTTTTACTATTTCTCCTCCAACGCCTTCGATTAAATCAATAATAGCCCTAGAGGTTCCCCCAGTTGCTAATAAGTCATCTACTATAACTACCTTTTGTCCAGGCTTAATAGCATCAATATGCATTTCTATGGTTGCAGTGCCATATTCTAAGGCATATTCTTTTCCTATGGTTTTATAAGGTAATTTACCTTTTTTGCGAATAGGGATGAACCCCTTATCCATATTATATGCTAAGGGTACCCCGAAAATAAATCCCCTTGACTCTGGGCCGATAATTAAATCAAAATCAACCCCCTTAAGCCTGTCCCCCATCTGGTCAATGGAATCTTTTAGTCCCGCAGAGTCTTGTAAAACAGTCGTGATATCTTTAAATAAAATCCCTTCCTTTGGAAAATCGAGTACATCTCTAACTAAAAATTTTAAATCCATCTTACTTCCCCCTCTACCCTTTAGGTATATTACTTAGCTTGATAATTTCCTGTAATATTTTTGATTCTTCTAAATGTACCTTTTCATTGGAAAGGTTTTTAAAAATAATCCTATCATCCTTAAATCTATACTGCAGCAAATCCAACTCCATAAAGATGTCCATACATATGAGTATCTTAAATGCATTAGTATTTATCGTCTTACCGCATTCCCTTATAAGGGTATCTAGATAGACTGCGTTAAGATTCAAACTCTCTAAGAGCCTTAGATATCTATATAAAGCTGCAAAATCCGCTCTTATTGGAATGTTTTCTTTTATAGTATAGCAAATTTTAGAGGTTTTGTTAAATGTGTCTTCGGGGTTTCCTCCATCTAGATTCTTTATAGAATTATACAATGAGATATAGTTCTTAAAGGCTATTTCCTCTTCCTTTGGGCTTTTTAAATCTCTAATATATAATTGGGGTTTTATAGTATTGTTCCATTCGTTTTTTTCGAGGGAAACTGCTGTAGATATTCTTTGTCCACTAGATAGCCTATCTATATAATTTCCAAATCCAAAACCTATGGCATCTATATGTTTATTCGAATCCCCAAAAGTTATCTTTAAATGTTTATTTTCTTTTCCCACAGGCCGTGTATTGTAAATAGTGCTTTCAAAAGAAAATAAGGGCTGTGGATTGCCCGCTCCAAAGGGTTCCATCTTTTCTAGCTCCGAAATAACACCCAAATCAATATCAGATATATTTATAATCTCATCCAAGTATAATTTAGGTGTTAAGGTCTTTTTATCCATTTTATCGTTTGCATATTGATTAATAAAAATTCTAAAGTTATCTATATTTTCTTCTTCCATAGATAGTCCCGATGCCATCTCATGACCACCAAATTTTGTTAGAAACTTACTGCTTTCACTTAAGGCCTCAAATATATTAAATCCTTCTATACTTCTAGCAGAACCTTTTGCAACACCATCTTCTATACACATTAAGATAGTAGGTCTGTAGTATTTTTCCATAATCCTAGAGGCTGATATGCCTATTACCCCATGGTGCCAGTTTTTTGAGGCAATGACTATCACCCTAGTCTTATCCATATCCAAGTCCCTTTCAATAAGTTCTATTGCCTCTTCTATAATACCTTGCTCCATTAGTTGCCTATTCTTATTTTCCTCATTTAACTCCTCTGCAATAGCTATTGCCCTTTCTTCATTTTCCGTTATAAAAAGCTCTATCCCCCTTTTTGCATCTCCCATTCTCCCTGCGGCATTAAGTCTTGGGGCTACCCCAAAACCTATAAGTCCTGTGGTTATAACTCCAGTTTTATACCCAGCTATCTTTAGAAGAGCCCTAAGCCCAACATTCCATGTATTAGGTATATTTTCAAATCCTTTTTTTACAAATATACGATTTTCATCGATTAAAGGTACTACATCGGCTACAGTTCCTAAGGCAACAATCTCCATGTACTTCCATATGCTTTCTTCAATCCTAAGAGCTGTTGCTAAGGCTTGTATTAATTTAAAAGCTACTCCTACCCCAGCTAAGGATTTAAAAGGATAATTGCATTTGCTTTGCTTTGGGTCAATAACTGCATAGGCTTCTGGAATTTTCTCCTGACATTCATGGTGGTCAGTGATAATAATATCTAGTCCTATTTTTTTTGCAAACTCTACTTCATTGGCTGCGGCAATTCCCGTATCAACCGTAATAACCAAGTCCGTCCCTGTATTCCTTATTTTCTTAAGCGCCTCTATATTAAGTCCATATCCTTCTTCAATACGATCAGGTATATAGTAATCTACATTGCCATTATTTTCTTTTAGGAATAAAAAAAGAATCGATGTACTGGTGATTCCATCTACATCGTAATCTCCATAGATGGTTATCCTTTGATTTGTTTCTATCGCATTTAAAATCCTTTTTACAGCCATTTCCATATCTTTTAATAAAAAAGAATCGTGTAGCCCGGAATAATCTGGATTCAAAAAAGAAATCATATCATGGGGATTCTTAATTCCCCTATTCATCAAAATTTTAGCTATCAACTGTGATACCGGAAGATTATCTGCTACATGGATTTTTCCTTTAAAATCAGGTTTATGTATCCATAACTTTTTCGGTTTAATCATTTTATCCCTCCATGATTATAATTTTTATTATAACGAAGTACTAAAAGAAAGTCTATTAGATTTTGTTGTACCAAAACCACGGAGTATATGCTATAATGGTATAACAATATAATATAGGAGTGTTGATATGTCAGAAAAATATCAGGTTGGTCAAATTGTAGAAGGTACTGTAAACAGTATCAAACCCTTCGGAGCCTTTATAACTTTAGATGATTCAACTCAGGGCCTTGTCCATATCTCCCAGGTTACCCACGGTTTCCTAAAGGATATTAATGAAGCAGTATCCCTTGGGGATAAGGTAAAGGTTAAAATTGTGTCTATAGATACGGAGAGTGGAAAAATATCTCTTTCTATGAAAGATGCTATGCCAAATTCGGATTCTAGACCAGCAAGAAAACCCGTTGAATCTAATCCGCCTTCCTCCGATAAAGATTGTCTAGAGGATATGTTGAAAGAATTCTTAAAAAGTTCAAATGAAAGACAGGCTGCCTTGAACAAAAGAAATAATCGTTAAAAAACCTTCGGTCTAGACCGAAGGTTTTTTTATGCTTGCTTTTTAACTGGTTTTTTACTAAATACATACCATAGTGGACTTGCTATAAATATAGAAGAATATGTTCCTGCAACAATTCCTATTATAAGAGGAAGGGCAAATTCTTTTATGGAAGACACCCCTAGGAAATATAACACAATTACAGTAATTGATGTTGTTACCGATGTATTGATTGAACGAACAATACTTTGGCTAATACTCTTATTAACTAATCCTTCTAAATCCCCTCTTTTTATAACCTTCCTATTTTCACGGATTCTATCAAATATTACAATCGTATCATTAATGGAATATCCTACAATGGTTAAAATAGCTGCAATAAAGGAATTATTAACTGGAACCCTTCCTATAGAGTATACGGTAAAGACAATTAAAACATCATGTATTAATGGTATTACCGCTGCAAGACCGAATTTCCAATCCTTAAATCTAAAAGTAATATAAATAAGCATTAATATAGAAGCTAAAAGCAAGGCCTGCATAGCCCTTACCTGCATTTCGGAACTAATAGTCGGAGATACGTCGGATACATTTAACAAATCATCTTTTTCATGCAAATTAAACTTATTCTTTAGAGCATTGTATAACTCTTTTCTTGTATTTGCATCTATAGACTTTGTTTTAATAGCAACCCCCTGAGCACCTAATTTAGTAATCTGTGGATTATCTTCTCCGGTAATTTCAACAACAATAGGCTTGATATCCTTATTAATATCAAAAGTTTGCCCAATATTTATTTCCATCACTGTTCCACCAATAAATTCCACATCAAAGTTTAAGATTCCAACACCTCTTAATGCATTGATTGGCATTGCCAATAACCCAGCTATAATAATCACTGCTGATAATATAAACCATCTATTTCTACTTTTTATTATATCCATTTCTTAGGCCTCCTTATTTCGCACCATATAATTTTGGATTTTTTCTTCCCAGTTCAATAAATTGTTTTAGGATAATCCTTGTTACAACTAATGATGTAAACATGGACACAAGAATTCCTATTCCTAACGTTTGTGCGAAACTTTTAATTAGCCCTGTTCCAATCCAATACAGAACAAATGCTGCTATAAGGGTTGTTATATTACCATCCAAAATTGCAGTAAATGCCTTGCTAAAACCTGAGTCAACCGCTGCCCTTAAGGTTTTCTCTGCCCTTAATTCTTCTTGGATTCTGGAGAATATTATAACATTGGCATCTACTGCCATACCAACAGAAAGAATAATCCCCGCAATACCCGGAAGGGTTAAGGTTGATTGTAATAGGCTTAGGATAATTATTACCACTGCACAGTAAAAAATCAATGCTAAATCTGCAGCTAGTCCGGGAATCCTGTATACAATTAACATAAATAATAAAACAAGAATGATTCCTATGATGCCGGCTTTGACACTGCTATCTAGAGCCGTTGCTCCTAGTGTCGCTCCTATATTTTCACTTTGTAATACCTCTAGCTTAAAGGGAAGAGCTCCTGCTTTTATCCTTGCAGCCAATTCTTCTGCTTCTTCTATGGTACCTACTCCTTCTATCATAGCGGAACCTTCAGTGATAACGGAACTTACCTTTGGAGCACTGATAATATTTTCATCAAGAGCAATCATAATGACTTGATTAAGGTATTTTCCAGTAGCTTCTGCAAAGGCTTCCTTACCTTTCGAATTAAATTCGAGGGCAACTACTGCCTTTGTAATACCTTTATCATTAATGATTCCTTTTCTTGCATCTTTTACCTCTTTACCGGTTAGGATAACTTCTCCCTCTGGGCTTAAAAACATTAGTTGCGCTGTTGCTCCAATATCTTTTATAGCTTCTTCCGCATCTTCAACCCCAGGTATATCTACACGAAGTCTTTTTCCCCCTTCTTGGGCTACCTGCGCTTCTGTATAATTACCACGGTCTAATCTTCCTTGAATCATTGCTATTGCCGCATTCATTTCTTCTTGGGTAGGGTTGTCCTTATCGGCTTCGTATACAATATTTACTCCACCCTTTAGGTCAAGCCCCTGTCTAATATTTTGTACACCTAAAATATTGTCTTCGCCAATCCCAAAATATGCTGTCGCTGATGTTAATCCAATAAGAACGACAACCAAAAATAAAATAAATCCGCTCTTANTTTTCATCTTTTTTATCTCCCTTCATACAAAATACACAAAGTTAATTATATGCTTTATACTAGGAAACGTCAATATTTTTGCATTAATATATTCTGTTTCCATGGATTCCCTAGGATATTGCAACAGTTCATGTCATCCTGAACGTAAGAGGAGGATATCATACCTTAGACTCTTTGCTGCGTTCAGAATGACATAAATGGCCATTGGCTGCTAAAATTATTGCGCTAATTTTGCCTTGATGTATAGGGCACATTCAACNCTCTTTTTTTCCAGTTCACACCCGATTTTATAAGGTATATGTATATCTCCATGAAATTGATATGCATTGGCTGCACAGCCTCCGCTGCAATAAAACTTTGCCCAGCAATTTTTACACTCTTCCTTTGCATAGACATTGCAGGATTGGAATTTCTTTTGCATTTTAAAGTTTTCTATTCCTTCAAAAACCGTCCCCATTTTAAATTCATCCATGCCTACGAACTGATGGCAAGGATATAAATCTCCCTCCGGTGTAACAGCTAGGTATTCAGAACCCGAGCCACAACCCGCTAATCTTTTTGCTACACAAGGGCCCTGAGATAAATCAATCATAAAGTGAAAAAAGTTAAAAGCTTGCCCTTTCTTTTCACGATTTACCATTTCTCTAGCTAATTCTTCATATTGTTCATATAGGATAGGAAGATCTTCCTCCCTTAGGGCATAGGACATTTCACTAGATGCCACCACGGGTTCTACAGATACCTGTTTGAATCCCAAATCAGCTAGATGAAGAACATCTTTTGCAAAATCTAAATTTTCCCTTGTAAAGGTACCCCTTACATAATAATTATCTTGATTTCTACTTTCTGCAACTTTTTTAAACTTAGGAAGTATTATGTCATAACTTCCCTTATGGTTTATGGTATATCTCATTCTATCATGGACTTCTTTTCTTCCATCAATGCTTAACACCACATTATGCATATTTTCGTTTATATATGATTGTATATCATTATCCAGTAGAACCCCATTGGTTGTAATGGTAAAACGAAAGTTTTTATTATGTTCCTTTTCTATACCTCTACCATATTCTACAATTTCTCTTACGACATCAAAATTCATAAGGGGTTCTCCCCCGAAAAAATCCACTTCTAGGTTACGGCGATTTTTTGAGGCGTGAACTAAATAATCAATGGCCTTCTTCCCTACTTCAGCACTCATTAAAGACCGTTGTCCTCTATATTCCCCTTCCCCTGCAAAGCAATACTTGCACCTTAAATTACAGTCGTGGGCAATATGGAGGCAAAGAGCTTTTACTATAGGGTCCCTTTTTTGAAATTGATTCAAATAATCTACATACACATCCTCCGTATATAATAGTCCTTCTTTTTCTAATGTTTCTATTTCTTTTATAGCCTCATCAATTTGATTTAACCCATACTTTTTACCTAACAGCTTCTTAAGTTCTTCTTTTTCATGTCCTTTATATATATCAATTAAATCGTAAATTATATTATCCACCACATGGACGGCCCCACTGTATATATCTAGAACAATATTAACCCCATCCATAGAAAATTTATGAATCATTTTATTCACTCCAATTTTCATACATAATTACAAATTATACAGTCATAAAAGATTAATAAAAAAGCTCAAAAGTGATTAAACACTCATCTTAAACCTTGTATAATAATTGTGTTATGTATCTATTTGTTTTATAATTTGCATTTAAAAAGCAGTGACATAATGCCACTGCCAGCGACTATTTGTTTTCACAGGATTGATTTGCAACGGTACAAGATGTTTTACAAGCAGATTGACAAGATGTTTGACATTCTCCACAACCGCCTTTTGCCATACTTTTCTTTAATGTAGCCGTATTCAATGTTTTTACATGCTTCATAGCTAAGCCTCCTTAATTTAAACTCCCATAATTATAGCATAACTTACCAATTTTGAAAAGAGTGCTGATTACTTTTTAACATTGATTCCTACCATTCCCCCTAAGGCTCCTCCCCCCCTGCCATTATAAAAAGAGTTAAGGTATTTCCTGTAAGAGCTAGGTCTTTAATAATGATACCATTTATCAAAACCAAAACTAATCCATATGCAATACCTGCACACATACCCCAAAACCACCCTCTAGATTTTGCCCCCTTAGCTGTATCATATCCAGCCACTAGGGTTGAAATAATTGTAGTAATAATTACGATAACACGGATACTGCTTTCTGGCATAGATGTATAAGTTAAAAGCAGTGCCAGCCCGATAAAAAGAATAGCAGTAATTGCATAGGCCACTACAATTGCTTTCAAAATTCCAATAACTCGCCATTCACTTTCCTTTTTGGTTGTTTGTGTAGACCTTTTACTCATTTCCATCATCTTAAAGCACCCCTCTTATTTACTTGTAATTGCCTTTGTACTATTGTACGATTATTAATTATCATTTATGATAATATATAAGAGAAAGGATTGTTTTTTGAAAGGTGGTTATTTAAGTGGGTTATATTGACCTTCATGTCCATTCTAGCCTATCAGATGGGACCCTGTCCCCTTCGGAATTGGTTTTTTATGCTAAAGAGAAAAATCTTTTAGCCTTTGCCCTAACGGATCATGATATGATAGACGGCATAGAAGAGGCCGTTAAAACAGGTAAAGAACAAAATATTGAAGTTATTCCCGGTATAGAGCTAGCAGCTGAATACAAAGACCGCGAAATCCATATATTAGGCCTTTTTATTGATTATACAGACCCCTATTTTATTAATAAACTCAAGTTTATTCAAAATGGTAGAAAAGAACGAAATAAAAAGATACTAGATAAACTAAAAAATATGGGGATGAATATTACACAGAAAGATTTAGATATGATATCTGGAAAANATTTAATTACAAGGGCCCATTTCGGGAAAATAATATATGAAAAAGGTTATGCAAGAACCCTCGATGAGGCTTTTAAATTATATCTAACCCCTGGTAAACCAGGCTATGTCAAAAGAGAAGTTTACTCCCCTAAAAAATGTATAGAGCTCATCCATAAGGCTAAGGGGGTAGCTGTTTTAGCACATCCTACGTTATATAACCTGTCTAATGATGAATTGGAATATTTGATTAGACTCCTATCCCAAGAAGGTTTAGATGGGATTGAGGGGATTTATTCCCTCTTTTCCAAGGAGCAAGAAAATAAAATTCGCTCTCTAGCTCATAAATTTAACCTATTGATAACAGGCGGGAGTGATTTTCACGGAAGTAATAAAAAAAATCTTGATTTGGGAGTAGGAAGGGGAAATCTCAAAATTCCCTATGAAATATTGGATGAAATTAAAAAATATATTAAAAACAAATAAAAGAGGCAGGTTTATACCCGCCTCTTTTATTACTTAGCATCTTCTTTTTTATCCTCAATTATTTCTTCTTTTTTAATCGTCATATCAGGTTCTTTTATAGTAGCTATATAACTTCTTTCGATTGGAATTCTAATGCCTTTGTTTAAACCAAATTCAACAATGCATACATCATTTACAATATCTACAATTTTGCCATAAAGCCCCCCGGTAGTCATTATAGAATCCCCTATTTTTGCACTATACTGCATGCTTTGGATTTCTTTTTCTCTTTTTCTTTGAGGGCGTATAATAAGAAGCCACATAATTCCAAATAACACCCCTAAATAAATAACCATACCAAAGACTCCTCCAAACAACCCTCCTGCCGGCGCTTCCTGACTAGAAGCTGCTTCTGCCAATAAAATAATTTGATTCATATCATTTCTCCTCCTTTTGATTAAAGTCATTTAATTTTTGTTTTTTGTAATCGGCATATCTTCCGTTATCTAAGGCATCCCTTACCTCTTCCATCATTGTATTAAAGAAGTATAAGTTATGAAGAACACAAAGCCGCATTCCAAGCATTTCCTTAGCCTTAAGAAGGTGCCGTATATAAGCCCTAGAATAAGTTGTACAAGTAGGACATCCACATTCCTCATCGATGGGTCCTTCTTCTAGTTCGTGTTTTGCATTAAAGAGATTAAGTTTCCCCTTATTGGTATAAACATGACCATGGCGGCCATTTCTTGCAGGAAGTACACAGTCAAAAAAGTCTATTCCCCGCTCTACTGATTCTAATATATTCTCTGGGGTACCAACACCCATTAGATATGTGGGTTTGTTTTGTGGGAGATATGGTACTACCTCTTCCAGAATACGATACATTTCAGAATGACTTTCGCCCACAGCTAAGCCCCCTACAGCATAGCCATCCAAGTCCATATCAGAGATCGCCTTGGCGTGTTCAATACGGATATCCTCATAGGTTCCTCCTTGGTTTATGCCAAAAAGCATTTGCTGTTTATTGATGGTGCCTTCTAGCTTATTTAAACGGCTAAGTTCTATTTTACACCTTTTAAGCCACCTTGTTGTTCTGGCAACTGAAGCCTCCATATACTCTCTATTAGCGGGGTAAGGAGGGCATTCGTCAAAAGCCATAGCGATTGTTGAACCTATATTTGATTGAATCTGCATGCTTTCTTCGGGACCCATAAAAATTTTCCTTCCATCAATATGGGAAGAAAAATAAACCCCCTCTTCTTGAATTTTTCTAAGGGAGGTAAGGGAGAAAACCTGGAATCCCCCAGAATCTGTGAGGATAGGTCTATCCCATACCATAAAATTATGCAGTCCACCTAACTTTTTAATGATAGTATCTCCTGGGCGAAGATGAAGGTGATATGTATTAGAAAGAGCAACTTGACATCCTATATCCTTTAAGTCCTTAGTGGAAAGGGCTCCCTTTATGGCTGCCACTGTGGCTACATTCATAAAAACAGGGGTCTGTATGATACCGTGGGGAGTATGAAATTCTCCTCTTTTAGCTCTTCCTTCAGTTTTGAATAATTTATACATATAGCATTTCTTCCTTTTGTCTTTAAATTTGTACTTATACAGTGTACAGTTAAAACCGGTTTTTTTCAAGGGTAAAAGCGTATTTAGTTGCAAAGGATATAGGCTATATGGTACAATTTTAAAAATTACTTTGGAGAGGAGAGATTTTATGGCAGGTTCCATATTTGGGAAACACTTTCAAATTTCCACATGGGGCGAATCCCATGGTAAGGCCCTAGGGGTTGTTATTGATGGTTGCCCTGCTGGGATAGAACTTTCAGAAAATGATATTCAAAAAGATTTAGATAGAAGAAAACCCGGACAATCCCCCTTTTCTACTCCCCGTAAGGAAAATGATAAAGTAGAAATCCTATCAGGGGTATTTGAAGGAAAAACCACGGGGACTCCGATTTCCTTGATTGTACATAATACAAATCAAAGATCCTACGATTACTCGGAAATAGCTAAATGCTATCGCCCGGGGCATGCTGATTTTACCTATGATGAAAAGTATGGGTTCAGAGATTACCGTGGTGGAGGGCGTTCTTCCGGTCGTGAAACTACTGCAAGGGTTGCCGCAGGGGCTGTTGCCAAAAAAATACTTAGTGAGTTTGGAGTGGATTTTACCACCTACACCCTATCCATTGGTCCTGTATCCATCGATCAATCAAAGTTTGATAAAGAAGAAATATTTAATAACTTTTTGGCTATGCCTGATAAAGATGCAGCTAAAAAGGCTGCTGATTATCTTTATGAACAAAAGGAAAAAGAAGACTCGGCAGGTGGGATAATAGAATGCATCGTAACTGGTGTTCCCAGTGGCATAGGAGAGCCTGTATTTGAAAAACTAGATGCAATGTTTGGTAAGGCAATACTTTCTATTGGAGCAATAAAAGGTATAGAATTTGGTAGTGGCTTTAGTGCGGCTGAGTCCAGTGGTTGGGAAAACAATGATTTCTTGAGATATGATGAAAATGGAAATCTTACAAAGTTAACTAATAATGCTGGAGGTATTGTAGGGGGTATTAGTGATAGTTTTCCTATTATATTTAGGGCTGCTCTTAAACCAACTTCCTCAATCCATAGGGTTCAGCAAACTGTCAATAAAAGTGGTCAAAATATGGACCTGCAAGTAGAAGGTCGTCACGACCCGATAATAGTACCTAGAGCTGTGATTGTGGTAGAAGCAATGGCCGCTCTTACCCTAGTAGATTATCTGTTTCAAAGAATTTTTTCTAGGATGGATTTAATTAAAAAAGCCCTATTATAAAAATCCGTAGACTCTACGGATTTTTATAATCTTTTTTTACATATCTTTATAAACTTCTTTGTTCTAAGTCTGTAATAAACATGGCATCCCCGAAACTAAAAAATCTATATTTCCTATCTACAGCTGTTTTATAGGCATTAAGTATAATATCCCTATTCACTAGGGCAGATACCAACATAATAAGGGTGGATTCGGGGAGATGAAAATTAGTAATTAATTCATCAACCACTTTAAACCTATACCCTGGATAAATAAAAATATCTGTCCATCCATTTTTTGCACATACTACTCCTTTTTCATCGGCGCAGGATTCCAGGGTTCTGCAGCTAGTAGTTCCTACGGCTATAACCCTTCCTCCATTCTTTTTGCATTGGTTTATTTTATCGGCTTCTTCTTTATCCACCCAAAAAAATTCCGAGTGCATTTTATGCTCCAAGACATTTTCAACCTTAACAGGTCTAAAGGTACCCAGTCCCACATGAAGGGTTACATGGGCAATCATTACCCCTTTATTTTTTATTTTTTCTAATAACTCACTTGTAAAATGAAGACCTGCAGTAGGAGCTGCGGCAGAGCCCTCATACTTTGCATAAACGGTCTGATATCTTTCTTTGTCCTCAAGCTGATGGGTAATGTAAGGTGGCAGAGGCATCTCTCCCAATTTATCTAGGACCTCCTCAAAGATTCCCTCATAAATTAGATGGATGATTCTTTTGCCGTCTTCTGTAACCTTTTCAATTTCGGCCTTAAGTTCTCCATTACCAAATACAATTACATCTCCGGGACGGGCCTTTTTCCCCGGTTTTACTAAAGCCTCCCATCTATCATTTTCTTTTCTTGTAAGAAGAAGTATCTCAACCTTAGCCCCGGTATTTTCCCTAGTTCCTATAAGTCTTGCCGGAATAACCTTTGTATTATTGATTACAAGGCAATCTCNTTCCTCCAAATACAATAAAACATCCTTAAAATGCCCATGTTCCATTTTTCCCGTATTTTTGTCTAATACTAGAAGCCTTGAGGCACTTCTATCATCTAATGGATCCTGGGCAATTAGCCCCCCCGGCAAATCAAAATAAAAGTCACGCAAATTCATAGCAGTTCTCCGTTCTTGATAAATTATAAATTTCCATAGTATTTTCCCCTAATTATAAAGAAAAATTTCTTTTCTTTCAACAAAAAAGGTGCCTATTTTAACGGCACCTTAACATAACTTTCGAAAAAGTTTAAGATTTAACTATCTTACCGATGTTCCGGTAAAATAATGGGATAAGATTTGCCTATAGTTATATCCATTATCTGCCATGCCTTTTGCTCCCCATTGACTCATCCCAACTCCATGTCCTTGACCTTTTCCCCTAAAGACAAAATCTCCATCTACCCTGATTGGTAAGGATATAAAAGAAATATCCTTTGTTCCATCTTTACCCTGAACCTTTATGGAAGAATTGGTTAGGGACATTTTTTCTATTCCACCATCGGCGCTGATTGTATATATTCCATCAAAATTTATATTCTGGATTGCTATCTGGTTTTCCCCAATTATTGATAGAGAAGGGGTTTCACTTGTGCTTGCTCCCTCTTTTATTATTTCAAACATTCTGCTTTCTAAGCTGATTCCATTGGTCTTAAAAAATGTTCTTGTACTCTCCTTTGTAAGCCTTTCACTTCCTCCTGTTCCTATTATGGTTAATTCCTCTACCCTTCCTCCCGGGGTATAACTATTGATTTGGATATCCATTACACTTCCTATGTCTTTTCCATTATTTCGTAAAAGTTCCCCCACTTGTTCTTTATCAAAAGCCCTAGTCCAAGTATAGGATTCGTCTTCATAGGGGTCCATAACTGCTCTTAAATAAGGAAGGGGAGCTACCCAAACATTCTCTGAGTCCTCCGTATACCCTCCGCTTCTTGCAAAGTAAAATGCTTCTACTATTTCATTATCATAATATAGCAGTTCCTTATATGTTTCATCTACAGCCCTATTGGTGTTTGGATTTTCATTATCATATCCTTTGTACACTTGGCAGTGTTCTCCATCGCACATATACCCACTATTTTGATGTTTCTTCATATTAAGTATAGCATAGTTTCTAGCAACCACCGCCTGTGCCTTTAATGCTTCCATATTCCAGGAGGGCGGCATCTCTGAAGGCACCACACCATAAAGATATTCCTCTAGTAAAATCACATTAACTGCTGTAATACCGCTGCCATTATCCCTTCTAAATTCTACTCTACCACGATATTTTCTATCTCCTAACTCTACTATTTCCTCTGAATNCTTGGAGCCCACCCCTGAAATTTGTGGATAAGTATCCCTGCTTTCAAAAACTGCTATAATCTCATTATTATTTTTCATAAGCATACGAGTTGAATCTGGTTCCTTTATAACACTCTCCATATTAACTATATGTTTTATGGCTTCTGCCTCCTTATAAGAGCTAAAACCCCCTATGTACACATACCAAGTAGAATAGGATAACCCCACGGGAAAGGCTTCTAATCCATGGCCTCTTAATCCTTCCGCTAATAAGACAGCCTCCTCATATGTATTAAATTCCTGATTAATTGATATGAAATAATCTTGTGTAGGAACCATCGAAAATCCCCTGTCAGATTTAAGGATAGTTACAGGAATGAATTCCTCTTTTATATCATATCCCAATAAGATTTCTTGGTTTTTTATATTAATGCTATTTGCATTCTTGTATTTATATTCTAGACCTACCCTTATCCATTTAGGCATATCCAATAATGCCTGTGTTTTTGTAGGAAAGTAAAAACCAAGTACAATAAAAATGAAAAATACTACGATTCCCTGTCGGGTTACCCTTCTCACAAAAATCCCCCTTAAATAGTTATTAAAGACTATTATAAGGGGAATAATGACAAAAATCCATAGTTTCTTATATCTATTTTATATTTTTCCCAATAAGTATCTGAATATAAAGAACTTAAGTTTTCCCTTCCTTTCTTTTATATCCTTTAACAATTTTCTGTAAAACAAATGCATTATTTTCTTTTCTTCTTCATTTAAATCATACTGACTATATCTAGCCTTAATAAATAATTGGGTAATCGTTTTATCCCCAAATATCTTATCCATTCGGTCTGAATATTGAAGTGGGGTTTCCGTATCCTTCATCGGATATTTTAAGAGTTTTCCTATTTTAAGGTATTCATCATATATCATGATAGCAGTTCTTTTTCCGTTCATCCTAAGGATACTCAGTCTTTTCCAATAATATTTAATCCTATTAAATAAAATTATAAAGGAAATACCTATTCCAATGAAGCCATAAAAGTTAATATAATTTCTTTTTTCATTTTCTTCTTTTTTAAAATCATCAATTTCAATATCTGTATTACTATGCTGACCCATTAGATATTCAATATACTCCTTCGGATAATACAAATCATAAAGAGCATCGTTAATAGGCAAACTGTATTCCATTTGGAGTGAAGGGGTGGGTTCAAAAATTATCCATCCGATTCCTTCAAAATATACTTCTGTCCATGCATGGGCCTGTTTGTTCGTAATCAAGTATGTATCTCCTTCTTTTTCATTATCCTCGGATACAATATATCCTTCTACATACCTAGCAGGAATACCTAAAGCCCTAACTAGCACAGTCATTGCCGTGGCATAATAGGTACAATAACCCCTCCTTGATTCAAATAAAAAATAATCAACGAAATCCCATCCTTCAGGGTTTTCCCCCGGGGTAAGAGTATACACATAGCCTTTCGCAAAGTATTTTTCAATCGCCTTTACCTTGTCATAATTATTTTTTTCTCCTTTTGTAATTTCTTTAGCAGTATCTTTCACCCTTTTGGGTAGAGTGTCAGGTAAAAAAAGATATCGTTCGTTGACTTCTTCCGCCCTATCTATAAGTCTACGAAGAATTTCCTTTCTGTTTTTATCTCCTTCTCTACTTTTAATAATTTCCCTATAGTTATCTTTATATAGATTTTTTT
>JGI24708J26588_10000728_pt1 | contig 26657 bp, 29 predicted proteins | sample BioPla1DNA2_FD_26588 | JGI IMG/M metagenome (IMG submission 26588) | reverse complement strand
GGAAATCCCAGGGTTTCATTTATCTTAGCAATCCTGGAAGGAAAAGCTATTGTAACGGCGAAATAGGTGAAAGGAGTATTACAATAAGGTTTACGTGCTGCAGGCTTGTGCCGGACATAGGAATTGTCTTCTATGGAGGGGATTATGATGAAAGAAAGACAACTGGTTGTATTTAAGCTTCATGATGAAGAATTTGGGGTAGAAATCACTGATGTAAGAGAGATCGTCAAAGTAGGGCATATTACACGCCTTCCACATGTTGCCGACTACATCGAAGGTGTGACAAATCTGCGCGGAGAGGTTATTCCTGTGATCTCTTTGCGTAAGCGGTTTGGACTGGCTCGACAGGATGAGACGCAGGATACACGCATTATTATTCTGGAAATCAATGACAGCATGGTCGGGTTTATCGTGGATTCAGTAACGGAGACACTGCGTCTGTCTGAAGACGACATAGAGCCGCCCCCAAGCAATATTGCCGGTTTGAAAGCAGACTACTTAGCCGGAGTTGGCAAACTCGACAATCGGCTCCTGATTCTCCTAGAAGTAAACAAAATCTTGAGCACAGAAGAAACTATTCAGTTGCAGACTATTTCAGACCAGAATTTGGCAGAGGCCGAGTAAGAACCTTACTCAAGAGTGGGGCTTGGTATGCCGATACAATGTAAGAGGGCGTTTTGTGCCTAAGGGCAAAGTTTAGGTAAAGAGGAGGTGGATTCATTGCATGATATTCTTTCGCAGGAAGAAATCGATCTGCTGATACGGGCTGCTTCCGAACCAGATCTTGAACTGGACACCATCGTCGAGNCAGAAGATCCAGTTTATGATTTTAGTAGACCCAATAAGTTCTCTAAAGAACACATGCGTGCCCTACATAGAATCCACGAACAGTTTTGTCGCACATATTCTGGCTACATGTCGGCAAAGTTGCGCAACAAGGTAGAACTGAGAGTTCAGTCCATTGATCAGATTCTCTTTGGAGATTTCGTACGTTCTTTACCTAACCCCTCGGTCATAAGTGTATATGGAGTCGATCCCCTNGAGGGTTATATCATTATGCAGTTAACGCCGGATATAGCGTTCTTGTTGCATGATCGCCTCTGCGGCGGAGATGGAGTTCCGATGGGAGGCTCCCGCGGCCTCACTGATATTGAAATTGCCGTATTGAAACGGCAGGTACTGAGTGTGTTTTCGGAACATCTCGCCGGCGCCTGGCAGGATGTTTCTGACCTTAAGTTCGAGTTGGACTACATGGAGAGCAACCCCCAGTTTCTGCAGGTTGCCTCCGATCGGGATGCTGTAGCCCTTGTGACTATGCGCTTTACCCTCAATGAAACCAGCGATATGATCAGCATTTGTCTGCCCCATCGAACCTTGGAGCCAATTATCAAGAATTTAACCCATATCCGCATGTTCGAGTCGCTGCAGCAGCCAGACCCCAAGCGCATTGAGCTTCTTAAAGCCAAGGTGCGTTCAGCTGTTGTGCCGGTCGAAGTGGAGCTGGGTCAAGCAACGGTAACGGTGCAGGATTTGCTTGACTTGGCCGTAGGCGATGTGATTCCGCTCGGTACCAAAAAGAATGAGACTCTGGATGTTAAGGTCGGATCCATGACCAAATTTAAAGGAACTCCTGGACGCCTCGGAAAACGTTTGGGAGTTGTCATTACTACTGTCTGTGATACACATGATGAAGGGGGGCTAGAAGAAGATGATGAGTGATGATTTGATGACCCAAGAGGAGCTCGACGCGCTGTTGAGTGAGCATGCGGGTCAGAAGCCCTCGGACGAACCTGATATCAATGACTTCCTAACCCCTCTAGAACAGGATGCCCTGGCGGAGATAGGCAATATTTCCATGGGCTCCGCGGCAACAGCCTTGAGCACCTTAGTCAACCGCAAGGTGCGAATCACAGTGCCCAATGTATACCTCAGCACGCCGAAGGCGATAACAACATCCTATCCTGAACCCTGTGTCGTTGTTAACGTTGGTTACATAGTCGGCTTACAGGGTGCTAATTTACTGGTTATCAGAGAGCGGGACGCTTTAGTGATTGGCAATCTCATGATGGGTGAAGATGGTACAAACCTGCCCCCAGAACTTGATGAGCTCTACTTAAGCGCCATCACTGAAGCAATGAATATGATGATGGGCTCTGCAGCCACCTCTATGTCGGAGCTTTTTACCCGTGCCATAGATATTTCTCCGCCCACGACTGTGAGGCGTGATTTTGCCACTGACAACCTCGGCCACCTGCCTGACGAAGAAGCTGTCGTCACTATTGCCTTTCGTATGGAGATCGAGGATTTGGTGGACAGTACCATCTTGCAGGTTACCAAGATCGACTTTGCCAAAGAGATGGTTAGCAGTCTGATGCCGCCAGAATCCCATGAATCTCAGCCTGAGGTAAAGCCAGAACCTGAGCCTGTGGCTGCCACAGAGTGGGAAGATCTTCGCCAGCAGCCTGTCCACACAGGCGGATCGCCGGCGGTTGCGCCAACAGGAGCTGCGGCTCCCGCAGGTTATGACCTGGGGAACATAAATGTCGACCTAATCAGGGATATTCCGGTCCAGGTACGAGCTGTCCTGGGACGGACAAGAATGACCATCGACAATATCCTGCGCCTAGGGCCAGGCCATATCATGGAATTAGAATCATTACACGGAGAGCCAATTGAACTCTTTGCCAACGAGAGGCTGATCGCCCATGGCGAAGTTGTAGTGGTCGGTGAACAATTTGGGGTGCGGATCACCGAGATCGCGACACCGCAAGATCGAATCGGTAGTATACGATAGAGGATGTGTCGCTTGTAAAGGGGGAAGCTCATGGACATTAGTTCATTTAAGGAAGTATTTGCAGCAGAAGCCCGGGATTACCTTCAATCACTAAACGAGGATCTTCTCAGTTTTGAAAACGATCCTAGCGACAAAACGACTGTCGACGATATGTTTAGGGCAGCCCATAGTCTCAAGGGCATGGCGGGAACTATGGGCTTTGATGAGCTTGCTGAGTTTACGCACGAGATGGAAAGCGTTTTGGACTTGCTGCGTAATGGAGAGCTGGAGCCTAGTCAGGAAGTGATCAATGCTCTTTTTGCGTCTGTAGATACACTGGAGGTACTGCTCGAGCAGACTATCAATGAAGAGCCGATTACTCCGGTTCGGGAGCAGATCGCCATGCTGGAGGCCGTAACGCACAAAAGGCCGGCATCAGCTGCGCCCAGTCCCAGGCAGGAAGAGGAGATTCCCGTATCAGTTGAACTTGATGAGTTCAAGCGTGAGACCATAAAACAGGGGCTGGAACAAGGTTATTCATCCTTTTTTGTAAAAGTCGTGCTCAGGGCGAACACGGTCCTAAAATCAGTACGAGTTTACACTGTTTTCCAGGCCGTCGAAGAGATTGCAACCATAATTCAGAGTAATCCTTCCGTCCAGGAACTTGAAGAAGAAGAGTTTGATGACACCTTTATTCTGACTATACTGACCAAGGAATCTTCTGAGCAAGTTCTCCACCGGGTTCGCAATATTTCAGAGATTGAACATGTTGAGGTTGCCCCTGTTTCACTTGACGAAGGACAAGCCCTTGAACAAGATGAGGGTGAGAGTGAAGGTGCTGCAATTGAAACTGCCGCGGCTGTCGAAAAGGTCTCAACAGGAGCCCCATCCCCAGTGGTTCGCCACCATCGGCCCGAGGCACTGGTTAGGGTAGAAACAGAGCGCCTCGACAAGCTGATTAACCTTGTAGGTGAGCTGGTAACCAGCAGAACCCAGGTTTTGGAGATGGTTCAGGTTGAAGACAGCATAGGCGCCTTAGATCAATTAGATCGTGTAACAACCGAATTGCAGTATGCAGCCATGAGTCTGCGGATGGTAGCCATTAAACAGGTGTTTGACAGATTTCCCCGTATGGTTAGGGATCTGGCCCAGTCAAGCGGGAAGGACATAAACCTGAAGATCTATGGTGAAATGACAGAATTAGACCGGTCGATTGTCAACCAAATTGGTGATCCTTTGGTGCACTTGATTCGCAACTCCATTGACCACGGACTGGAGTCAACAGCAGACAGGGTGGCCAAGGGCAAGCCGGCTGCAGGAACCATTACCTTAGGCGCTAGACATGAGGGAAGCCATATTTTAATTGAGATCAGTGACGATGGTCAGGGACTGGACCTCGAGAGAATAAGGGAAAAGGCAATTGAAAAGGGTTTGCTAACCCCCGATCACGGATCTATCACAGTGGAAGAAGCAGGGGATTTACTGTTTAGCGCCGGTTTTTCAACGGCCGAGCAAGTGACCGACCTCTCCGGAAGGGGTGTCGGGCTCGATGCAGTAAAGTCTACTGTGGAGTCTTTAAGCGGCACCATTGAAATTGAATCCGAGCCGGGCCATTATATGCGAACTACCATCAAACTTCCTTTGACCTTAGCAATCATCAAAGCATTAATGGTGGTCGCAGACGGAGAAACGCTTGCTATTCCGATTCAGGCGGTACGGGAGAATTTGCAGGTGGAACGGAGTCAAATCAAGACAGTGCAGCAAAACGATGTGATTATGCTGCGCAACGAAGTGCTGCCCCTTTATGATCTGGCAGAATGTCTTGGTTTCAAACCTTTAGATACCGAGGGACCTTTATCGGTCATTGTAGTAGAAATTAGGGGTCAAAAGGTTGGTTTCGTCGTTGAAGATCTTATCGGGCAGCAGGAAATTGTGATTAAGTCCATCGGGGGCATTCTCAGCGACATTCGAGGAATTGCCGGAGCAACTGTGTTGGGCAATGGTACTATTGCCCTAATCATTGACAATAGTACGTTAATCGGATAGGAGTTGAGCGTCTAATGGCAAAAACAGTGATGATAACTGATGATACAGCGTTTATGCGTATGACATTGAAAAATGTGATTGAAAAGAATGGTTATACCGTGGTAGCGGAGGCCGCCGATGGCGAAGAGGCAGTGGCCCTTTATAAAGAGTTTAAGCCGGATATGGTTACCATGGATATCACCATGCCTAAGATGGACGGCATTACCGCGATCAAGGAGATCATGAAGTTTGATCCCACTGCAAAGATCATTGTTTGCAGTGCCATGGGGCAAAAGCCCATGGTAATCGAAGCGCTCAGCGCCGGAGCAAAGGACTTTTTGGTGAAACCTTTCGATGCAGAACGAGTAGTAGAATCACTGCGCAAAATCAGTTCCTAGGGGTGGTGGCATGAGTAGCGAAGCTAAGTTGGATTTTCTTAAGGAACTTGCCAACATAGGTACCGGACATGCGACCACTGCTTTGTCACAAATGCTTGGCGGCCGCCTTTTTCAGCTGGTGGTTCCAGACGCCCAGATGCTGCCGTTCTCAGAAGCCGCTGAGTATATCGGAGGACTGGAGCAGCTTGTAGCAGGTATCTTCATTGTCGTGTCCGGAGATGTTGGCGGTCACATGGCATTTCTCATTCCTTTCGACAGCGCTATGGTGCTGGTTAAGCTGTTGACCGGCGATGATAGCGGCGAAATGAATGAACTGGCCCTTTCTGCCTTGCAGGAGTTGGGCAATATCATGATTACCTCTTATTTGAATGCCCTTTCTAAAATGACAGATTTCCTGATGGCTCCGAGTGTTCCCGGAGTGGCTGTGGATATGGCCGGTGCGGTGTGGGAGAGTGTCTTGGCTGGAGCCGAGGTTACTAATGAGGTTACAGTTATACGCACAGAGTTTTTTGCAGATGGAGAATCCATCGAAGGCAACATCATTTTTCTTCCTGATGACGATGATTTTAAGAAAATCGCACGGGTATTGGGTCTGGGGGAAATGTGATGACAGAAGTCTTTGTAAACATGGGGGAAATCAGTGCCTTCAAGACACAGGGCATACTGACTACTGTAGGGTTGGGTTCTTGCATCGGAGTAACTCTCTACGATGCAGTGGAAAAAGTTGGTGTTATGGGTCACATCTTTCTTCCCAGGAGCAGACCGAAGGACAAAGACGCATTGCCTGGGAAGTATGCTGATACAGGTATTCCAGCCATGATTGAGGAAGCGGTGAAGCTGGGAGCAAGAAAGTCCCGTTTAAAGGCTAAGATGGCGGGAGGAGCAAATCTTTTCCCAAACCTCACAACGAACAGTACAAGCATCGGGCAGCAAAATATTGAAGCAGTCGCAGAAAACCTCAAGAAACATGGTATAGCCATCATTGGTAAAGATGTTGCAGGAGGTCACGGGCGCAAGATGCGCTTTTTTGTTGAGACCGGGGTCGTAACTGTCACAGCCATCGGTAAAGAGGCAGTGGAGATTTGAGGGTGATATTATGCCGATCAGGGTTTTGGTAGTAGACGATAGTGCCTTTATGCGGAAGTTGATTACAGAAATAATCAATGCCGACCCCGAGCTTGAAGTAGCCGGTTTTGCCAGAAACGGCCAAGATGCTTTAGCAAAATTGGACAGGTTGGACGTTGATGTAGTTACGCTCGATGTAGAGATGCCTGTTATGGATGGTCTAGAGACCCTGCGGCGCATCATGAAAACTAAGCCGCTTCCTGTGGTTATGCTCAGCAGCCAGACTAGAAAGGGCTCAGAAACGACGCTCCAGGCCTTGGCTCTTGGTGCAGTTGACTTCATTACTAAACCCGGCGGCACCTTGGTCCATCCTGTGGGGCATCCTTCAGATCCAGTCTCTCCTCCTTTGGAAGCAATAGCGGCGGAAATAAAGGAGAAGGTGCGCTTAGCCGCTTCGGCGAGAATTCAGCCTTCCGAACCAGAAAAGAGCGTACGGGTCGCTAAGCCCCCGGTACTGCCAGTTTTTGATCGCTCGGCTACAGGTGCAGCCGACAAACTCGTTATTATCGGCTCCTCAACCGGCGGTCCTAAGGCCCTTGAAGGGGTCTTCGCGTCTATACCGGCGAATCTTCCAGCCGGAATCGTTGTCGTTCAGCATATGCCCAAGGGGTTTACGAACAGTTTTGCAGAACGCTTAGACCGGCTTTTTCCCTTTCCGGTTAAAGAGGCCAGTGATGGGGATCTGGTCGAAAACGGCAAGGTATTGCTCGCGCCTGGAGACTACCACCTAACCATAACAAGCGAAAGGCGCGTTAAGCTGAACCAGGACGAACGCGTCATGTTCCTGCGGCCGGCAATCGATGTTACGATGGAGAACCTGCCGCAGGTTTACGGCAACAAAATCGTAGGGGTAATTCTGACCGGAATGGGCAGAGACGGAGCTAGAGGGATGGCAGGGATTAAGGGGGCCGGGGGCGTCACGATTGCACAGGACAGAAGTACGTCGACCATTTACAGTATGCCCCGTGTTGTAGCAGAAGAGGGCAATGCAGACTATATTTTGCCCTTGGACCAAATAGGCAGAGTGATCACTGAGTTGGTCTCTGCAATGCGTTGAGGTGAGGTGTATTATGGGCGACTATGAAAAGTTGAAACAAGATATTCACAAGAAACTTGGCATTGACCTCACTGCGTATAAAGAACAGCAAATGCGCAGGCGAATTAATCAGTGGGTTGAACGTCACCAGCTTCAAACTTATAAGCAGCTCTTAGCCACGCTTGATACAGATCTGGAACACCGTCAGAAGTTCACAGACTACCTTACTATCAATACCTCCAGTTTCTTCCGGGACACTAAAGTTTTTGATGTAATTGAAAAGAAGGTTCTGCCTGAAATCAGTCGGGGAAAACGGCCCCGGATTTGGAGCGCGGGAGCATCGATCGGCGCTGAAGTCTACACCATCGCGATGCTGATGAATGAAGCTGGATTTAACCCTTCATTGCTTTTGGCAACTGATTTGGATGACAGTGCGCTGGACAAGGCCAAAGCAGGCGTTTACCTGCCTAATCACGTGGCCGGTACCGCTCCTAAATATTTGGAAAAGTACTTTACCCAAAACAGCAATGGTCATTGGGTCATCGATGACAGTATTAAGAAACAAGTATCGTTCAAGAAGCATGACCTGTTGAGAAGTGCTTATGAACGGGATTTTGACCTGATTCTCTGTCGCAACGTTTTCATCTATTTTACCAGCGAGACCCAGCACAGATTGATACGTAACTTTGTGCAATCGCTAAAACCTTCAGGATTTTTCATCGTCGGATCTGCTGAACAAATCATGGATCCAGCCAGCTTTGGTTTAGAGCGGTTTAGTTATTGTATTTACAGAAAGAGTTAGTAGGGGAGGTTTTTGTTCTGGCACAAACGCAGGTACTCGGTGAAGGAAAAACAATAGAAGAAGCTATCCAGGATGCACTCTCTAAGCTACATGTAGATCAAAGTGCCGTTGATATTGAGGTTCTCGAAAAACCTGCTAAAGGGTTTTTTGGCAGAAGGACTGGCAAAGCAGTAGTGCGTGCGACACTCAGACAACCTGCACCAAAGGTTGAACAAGTGCCCCGTGAATTCGGACTGGTGAGTATAAAAAGTGGTACACTCGAGTATAGCGCGCCGCCTACATCTGACGGTGCAGTACCTACCATCTCCTTTGGCAGCGATGTGCAGGTTCTCTACCACGGTGAACCAGTTGAGAAAGAGGTCAAGCTCACTGAGGGATTAGAGCCGCTGGAAATTCTTTTGCCAGAAAGCAGAGAACCGGAGCTGCGTTACCAGATGGTCGTTGATACCACGGGCACTACAGCACAGCTAGTATGGGAAAGATATCCTGGGGTAGAATACAAGCTGGCTGACAAAGCTCCCGCCAATCAGCTTCGCCTGACTGTGGCCAAACGTGAAACCGACGCGCCCAGTCTAAGGATCGAGGATGTACATCAGCTTGTCCAAATCGAAGGCATAAAGTACGGTTTGCAGCTCGATGGGTTGACAGAAGAGCTGCTCCGGCAGGCAAAAGGATCATTTGTTGTTGCCAGGGGACAGGANGCCCAGCCTCCCCGGCAGCCGTCTATTAAGTATGTCTTCCAAGAAGAGACGCCTGCGGTCGATGAAGATGCTATTCGCATAGATCATTATGCAGTGCATGGCACTAAGGGAGTGCATGCTGGTGATGTTCTTGCTGTCAAGGACCCAGGAGAGCCAGGTCGGCCAGGTATTGATGTCTACGGAAATCCCATCGAAAGTGAACCCCTTAGACAAGTTGAAATTGTTGTAGGAGAAGGGGCAGCCCTAATTGATCAGGGGCTTAAGGCTGTTGCTGCCGTTCCCGGTCTGCCTTCTCTGCAAAGGGGAGTTGTCCGAGTCACAAATGTCTTCGAACTGGCGGGAGATGCGGATGTTTCCACTGGCAATATTACCATGGATAGTGATATCATTATCCATGGGAATGTCATGGATAATGTCAAGGTTGAAAGCAGCAGCGGGGCCATCGTAGTTCACGGACTGGTGAGCGGCGGCCAGCTCNGCACAGGCGGCTCCATTACTGTNTTGCGGAACGTTGTTCGTGCGCAGATCAATGCAGGCGGCATGTCTGTTGCACAGATGCGGATGCTGAACTTGCTGCGAACAATTGCCGATCAGCTCGACGACCTGACTGTGGCCTATGANGCTATCGTAAGTCAGGCCGACAACATTCCCTTTGAAAACCTCATTCGGCACCTAATTGAACTTAAGTTCAACAGTTTGCCGAAAAAAGTAAGCGAGCTCTCTGGAGAGATGGAACAAGTTCTAAGGGATGCCGGACAGCACCAAGGACAATACTCTGCCTTGGTGGAGACTATCGAGGTCTGTAAGCTCCTGAATGGCTCGGGAACGCTTGGAATAAACGATATTGAGGAACTGCAGAAGCTGCGCCAGAGTGTTGGCGAGCGGATTGCAGAACTGGAAAATGAGAAGACTGTGGAAGCAGATGTCAAAATCGGATACGCGCAGAACTCGCGGATCGAGGCATCCGGAACTGTGGAGGTTACTGGCAAAGGGTTTTTTTACTCTACGGCAATAGCAGGCAAGGGCTTTAGAATCGCCAGCGGAGTATTTAGAGGCGGTCAGGTCACAGTGACAGATGGAACAATCATGGCTAAAGAGCTAGGCGGACCCAAGGGGATAGCCACTGCTGCCGAAGTGCTGAACACCGGTTTAATCCAGGCTTCGCTAGTTCATCCCAATGTGGTGGTTACCATTGGTTCCCAAAGTTATAAGTTCGATGAAACCACTTCCATGGTAAAAGCACGGATCGAAGAGGGAACGCTTACGATCTACAGTGGTTCACACAAAATTCACGGATAAAGGAGCAGCAGCTACGTGGCCTATTCGCGCACTCGACGCATCGTATATCTGGGACTGGCTACAGGCCTTGCTTTAGGCCTGCATCTTTTTGAAGCTATGATACCGATGCCGACCGATATCATGGTTCCAGGAGTTAAGTTAGGCCTGGCCAATATTGTAACACTTTACGTAATCATGAACTTTGGCACAAGAGACGGAATCGTGATTTCCATTTTGCGCACGCTGCTGGGCTCCCTGTTTTCGGGTACGTTTATGACCCCTACCTTTTACTTCAGCTTCACAGGCGGTGTAGTCAGTGCCATTGTGATGGGGCTGTTATACAAGTATGGGTCTAAGTACCTGAGCATGATGGGAGTCAGTCTGTTCGGAGCAGTCACCCATAACGTGGCCCAGCTGTCCATTGCAGCATTAATAATCGAACAGGAACTCATACTCCTGTATCTGCCTGTCATGCTCTTTGCTGCGCTGCCTACTGGCGCCTTCGTTGGGCTGGTCACTGGTAAAGTAAACAAACACTTTGCCTTTCACAAGGATTAGAAGATGTTTTCCAGTGTCAGCACTTCCTGTTCATGTAGTTGAACAAGCTTGAGTGTCATCTCTGCAATTTCTGCGAGTGCAGAGGCTTCTTCTTCACTTTCCAGAAAGCTCTTTAGTCGTGCTAAGTGGATTGTGATCGTGTTCAAATCATGATTGTGAATGAGGGGAGTCCATCTGTTTTTTTGCAGATGCCACTCCCGCTCAGCTTTGTCCCTCATAGCGAGGGCTTCGCGCCACTGGTTGTTTCGTACTGCGCCTTGGACCAGGTCCAAGGTGTGGGAGATACGGTCGGTGGTTTTTAGAATGGACTGCTGCAAGAACAGGCCGCCTATTACGATGGAGATGAGGACCAGGCTCATTACTATCCAAAGTTTCATAGCCGCCTCCTTAAGATTCTTTTGCCTGGAGGTAAAGTTCGCCGGTTGTGTTAAGGGAGGCAATCAGTACATCACTGGGACTTTTTATGCCGTGTTTCTCCAGTTCACTGCGTAACCAGGCTTCACTGAGCTGACTTTTCTTAAGCTCTGATGTCATCACTTGTCCGTCCATAACCAGCACCAGGGGTAAGCCCTCGTACGCTGTCTCCAGCTGCAAATCCCTGGGTGTAACCTGTCTTGACTGCGACTTACGCAACACGCTCAGCTCACCGCTGGTTTCCAGTATGGCAAACTCAACATCTGCCAGATCAAAGATGGACTTCTGCCGCAGCTGTTCCAAAAGCTCATCGAGATTATAGCGGGCTTTACGCATTTCCTTTTCTTGAATCACGCCATTAGCAACGATCACGCTGTAGCGGCCGTCCAAGAACGAGCGAAAGTTCATGGAGCGCAAACTTAAGACGCTGAAACTTACCTGGATAAAAAGCAGGGTGAGGATGGCAATAATCCCGTTGATGAGAGGGATGTTCCGATCTTGCATGGGAATGACCGCCAGTTCGGCGATCATTATTGTGATTACCAGTTCAAAAGGCTCCAGCTGCGCGATCTGCCTCTTGCCCATCAGGCGCATGGTAGTTACGACTAATACGTAAAGAAGAAACGTACGTGCTAAGGTGATCAGCATGAGCAACCCCCCTGCCATAATTATGTCCCTTATCTCCTGCTTGGATACCTAGGATTCGCAGCAGAATAGTAGTATAATAGGAGAGTGCTTATCTAATTTTTACAAAGGAGTACCCGTTCTATGAAACGATTTTATCTAAAAACTATGGGTTGTCAGATGAACGACCACGATTCTGAAGTAATTACCGGTATCCTGCTGTCACTTGGCTATCAGCAGACCGAGAAGGTAGAAGATGCCGATCTGATTCTCTACAACACCTGCTGCGTCAGGGAGAATCCTGAACGCAAGGTCTACGGCCATATCTCAGCTTTCCGTAAACTCAAGGAAGCAAACCCAGAGCTTATCATCGGTATCTGTGGATGCATGCCCCAGCAAAAGCAGGAGCTGCAGCAGATTTTGAAAAAGCTGCCCCATGTTGACCTTGTTTTCGGCACCCATAACATCCATCGGCTTCCAGAGCTTTTAGACCGTGCCACTAGTGGTGAGAGGGTGGTGGAGGTCTGGGAGGAAGCCCAATATGATGAAGGCGAAGATTCCAGAGACAGCCTGCCGGTTGAGCGGAGCGACGGGCTGAAAGCTTTTGTGAACATCATTTACGGATGTACAAATTTCTGCACCTACTGTATTGTTCCCTACACCAGGGGCAAGGAACACAGCCGTATTCCTGAGAAAATTATCGAAGAAGTGGGTGAACTGGCCGCTGCCGGTTATAAGGAAGTCACTCTCCTGGGGCAAAATGTAAACGCCTATGGGAAGGATTTAAGCGAACAGGCTTCCTTTAGCGCCCTCTTGGCAAGTCTCAATGAAATCGAGGATCTAGCCAGAATTCGTTTTACCACCAGCCACCCTAGGGATATGGGCCCAGAGCTGATTGAAGCGCTGGCAAGTCTGGACAAGGTGTGCGAGCATCTGCATCTGCCGGTGCAATCCGGCAGCACCAGACTCTTAAAGCGCATGAACAGGGGATATACGCGGGAGTACTATCTGAATCTGGTTGAACAGGTCCGCAAAGCGGTTCCTGGCATCAGTCTCACAACTGATCTGATTGTAGGTTTCCCCGGGGAAACGGAAGAGGACGTTCAGGCTACCCTCGACCTTGTACGGGAAGTGGGTTTTGATTCAGCCTTTACCTTCATTTATTCTCCCCGTGAAGGAACACCGGCCGCCAGATGGCCTGAGCAGATTCCGGAAGAGGTCAAGAAGGAGCGCATCTATCAGCTAATCGAGCTGCAAAACAGCATCAGTGACGCCCACATGCGCCGCCTGATCGGAACCAGGCAGGAGCTTCTGGTGGAAGGACGCTCAAAGGATGGGCTGATTGGAAGAACCCGCACCAATCGTCAAGTGCATTTTGCCGGCCCAGCAAATTTACTGGGTTCTCTGGTCTCTGTAGAGATCACAGAGGCCAGCACTTGGAGTTTGCAGGGACGAATCATTTAAGGGAGTCGAGACAACTGTGAAACATACACCTATGATGCGACAGTATTACGAGCTTAAAGACCAGTACCCAGACAGCATTTTGTTTTTTAGGCTGGGAGATTTCTATGAAATGTTTGGTGATGATGCCAAAATTGCGTCTAAGGTGTTAGAGATTGCCCTAACGTCGCGGGAGGCGGGTCCCCAGGGCAGAGTGCCCATGTGCGGAGTCCCCCACCATGCCGCGGAAGGATATATCGAAAAGTTGATTCGCAGCGGCTATCGCGTTGCTTTGTGTGAACAGCTCGAAGACCCGAAGCAGGCCAAAGGGGTGGTCAAACGTGATGTAGTGCGGGTGATCACTCCCGGAACATTTATTGAAGGACAGCTGGAGGCGGAGGAAAACCAGTTTCTAGTGGCCTTAGCCTGGGATGCCAAGGCCGCAGGCTTGGCATCCCTTGATATGTCTACAGGTGAGTTTATGACCGTGACATTAAGCCGAAGAATCGGAGCGAGTTTAGAAAGCGAACTAACGAGGCTTCAGCCTGCGGAAATCCTTGTCACCGCGGACTGGCCTGAGCTTGACGGGGTGAAAAACCTAGCGGACAAGCTAGGTGCAGTTGTAACAAAAATAAAGGAGACACAGGACAGCCTAGCAGCTGCTAGCCAAGTTCTGCTTGAACATTTTTCTGCCGCTACCCTAACGCCCTTTGGTCTAACCAGTTCAGCCGAGATATTAGCCGCATCCCTAGCCCTCCAGTATGTACAGGATACACAGCGGGCTGTGCTCAGCCACATTCGGTCAGTGAAAAGCTATACCCTCGAACAATACATGCAAATTGACGCGCATAGCCGTGATAATCTGGAGCTGGTCAAGACAATTCGAGACGAAAAAAAGACTGGCTCGCTTCTTGGCGTATTGGATAACACCGTGACCGGCATGGGGGCAAGGCTGCTCCGGTCTTACCTCGAAAAGCCCCTCTTAGAGCTGGAAGCTATCGAAGCCAGGCATGATGCGGTTGAAGCTCTCCTGGACCAAACAGCTCTGCGGCTGGATCTAGAGGAACAGCTACGAGAGGTCTATGACTTGGAAAGGCTTCTCGGGCGTTTAGTTGCCGGCAATGGCAATGCCCGGGATCTAAAAGCACTGGCAAGTTCCCTAGAGAAAACACCGAACATTAGAAGTCTCTTTGCCAAAGAGACTTCACCCCTTCTCGCTGAACTGACAGCGCAGCTCGATCCTCTGCCTGAGTTTACCGAACTTGTGGCCCGGGCCATTGTGGATGAACCAGCCATTACGCTCAGGGACGGCAATTTGATCCGGGACGGCTATAACTCACAGTTGGATTCATTGCGCCAAGCCAGCAGGGGAGGGAAGAGCTGGATCCGCGATTTAGAGACTAAGGAACGGGAGCGAACGGGTATCAAGTCTCTCAAGGTAGGCTTTAACAGGGTTTTTGGCTATTACATTGAAGTCACCAATGCCAACAGCCACCTTGTGCCCGAGGACTATCAGCGCAAGCAAACCTTAGCCAATGCTGAGCGCTACATAACTCCGGAGTTAAAGGAGCAGGAAGCCCTCGTCCTAGGTGCCGATGAGCGGATCAAAGAACTGGAATACGAGCTCTTTTTGGAGATTAGAAAACAGGTTCATGAACATATAGAAGCAATCCAACAAAACGCAAAGCTCATTGCGAACCTAGACGTCTTTCAAAGCCTAGCCTCGGCAGCAGTAAAACACAATTTCGTTAGACCCCAGATGTCTAATGACTACGCCCTCAGCATCAAGCAAGGACGACATCCAGTTATTGAGGCTGCAACGGGCCGCTTTGTGCCTAATGATGTTTTCTTTGATGACAGCCAGCAGATCATTTTGCTTACTGGGCCAAACATGGCGGGGAAAAGTACGTACTTAAGGCAGGTGGCTTTGCTTGTGATCATGGCCCAGATGGGNAGCTTTATTCCGGCACAGGAAGCCGCCATTGGCCTGGTTGACCGCATTTTTACNCGGATTGGGGCCAGTGATGATTTAAGTACTGGGCAGAGCACTTTCATGGTAGAATGCTCTGAAACCGCTGACCTTTTGCTCAATGCCACCGAACGTTCTTTAATTATCCTTGATGAACTCGGACGGGGGACAAGCACTTACGACGGGATGGCTATCGCCCAGGCGGTCATAGAGCATATTCATGCCAAAGTCAAGGCACGCACCTTATTTTCCACGCACTTCCATGAGTTGACTTCCTTAGAGCACAGTCTCAGAAAGCTGATCAGTTATCGGGTGGAAGTAGAGGAAAAGGACGGCGAAATCTATTTTCTGCATCGGGTTTCCAGAGGAAGCACTGACCGCAGTTACGGCATCAATGTTGCCCGCATGGCAGGCATGCCCCGCCCGGTAATCAAACGATCCCTAAACTTGCTGGAGGAACTTGAGACCAGGGGCAACGGCCCGAGGCAGCTTGACCTGTTCAAAACCCTGGATTATGATACTTCCGATCTGGAAAGGGAACCTGAAGCTGCAGCCCCAAGTGAACTGGAGAAGGAACTTATGGACTTGGACTTAAACAATGTCACACCCCTTGAGGCCCTGCAGATCTTAACCCGCTGGCAGCAAAAAGTCGCAAAGGAGGATTCTGACCATGGCTCAAATTAAGGTATTGCCTCCTGAGATTGCGCATAAAATAGCTGCAGGTGAGGTTATTGAAAGGCCGGCCTCATGCGTAAAGGAACTGGTTGAGAACTCTGTGGACGCAGGCTCAACCCAAATTACAATTGAGATTCGCAATGGGGGGCTTGATTTAATCAGGGTCCAGGATAATGGTGCCGGCATTGCCAAAGATCAGCTAGAGCTGGCCTTTCAGCCCCATGCTACCAGCAANATCGANAACGCAGATGATCTTTTCGCCCTCTATACCCTGGGATTTCGCGGGGAAGCCCTGCCGAGTATGGCCAGTGTTGCCAGATTAACTTTGTATTCACGCCCAGCCGAACAGACAAATGGTTACAAAATCTGGCAGGATCAGGGACAGTGGAAAGTTGAACCGGTGGGAACACCGCCAGGTACCACTGTTGAAGTTGAAGACTTGTTTTACAATGTCCCTGCCCGCCTAAAGTTCCTCAAGTCTCCTTCCACAGAAAGAAGGCGGGTTTTAGAGCTCAGCACAAAACTAGCCTTAGCCCATCCCCACATTGCCTTCCGTATCATAGCCGATGGCAAGACGATGCTTGCAACACCCGGCAATGGCAGGCTGTTGGATGCAATTTTGCTTGTGCAAGGCAATAATGTTGCCAGCGAATTGATTAAGTTCCAAAAAAGCTTTGCCTGGGGCCAAGTGCAGGGTTATCTCGGAACACCCCGCCTAGCTAAGGGCAATCGCAGCGGTCAGGTCTTTGTTATGAATGGACGAGTCGTTCAGAATCAAACCATGCGTGTTGCGCTGGAAAAGGCCTATGGCGGACGCTTGCCGAGCCGCACTTATCCATGGGCTGTCCTTGTGCTCGACCTCGATCCTAAGCTGGTTGACTGTAATGTTCATCCTGCCAAGTCGGAAGTACGCTTTGCCCAGGAGCAGACGGTCTTCAGAGATTTATTGCATGCTCTGAGCTCAGCTTTATCTGGGCAAAACTTAGCTCCGTCCCTTCAGGCTCCCGAAACAACCGCCCGCTCTGCCGTACCGAGCAGGTCACAGGCGGTGCAAGCGCAACTATCCTGGAATCCAGAGAGCTGGGAACAGATGGATCGTGTGCTCAAGACCTATCGAGACCGCAGAGAAGATATCAAAGAGCAAAGTCCCATCCTTGTGCAGGAAACTGTGCCCGCATTTCAGACCGCAAAGCAGCCATCACGGGACGAAGACGTAAGCCTGCTGCTGCGCACTGGGCGCATTATGGGGCAGCTCCATCAAAGTTACATCCTGTTGGAAGTTCCCCAGGGGCTCTGGATTTTAGACCAGCACATCGTTCATGAACGCATTCTGACCGAGCAGCTGAAGGCGGCCTGGGAAACATCGACCATTCATGTTCAGGAGATTCTTCCTCAACATGTAGAATTAACCCCGGGTGAAGCCCTGTTAGTTGAGGAAGCCCTGCAGCTTTTGGCCGAATTCGGTCTCGAACTTGAACCCTTTGGCAATAACAGCTTTCTCTTGCGGGGAGTGCCGACCTCCTTAGCCCACAGCGGCGGCAATTGGAAAGAGGAGATCTTAGAGATCGCCGCTACGGCGAAGAAGACAACGACCCAAAAGGAAGAAGCTCTGATCACGCTCGCCTGCAAAGGCGCTGTTAAGGCCGGTCAGTACTTGGACGAAAGGGAAATCAGAGCTCTCTTAGATGGGTTGGCTGAAACCGAAAATCCATTTACTTGCCCCCATGGTCGACCCATTATTATCCGCCTGGAGAATCAGGAACTGCTGCGGCGCTTCGGCCGCACCTAGGAGTGAAGTCTTGTGGCTCAGCAAAAAATCCTTGTTATCCTTGGACCTACGGCGGTAGGAAAAACCGAACTAAGTCTCGATATTGCCGAGCACTTTGGGGCCGAAATTATTTCTGCCGACTCTATGCAGGTCTATCGCGGCATGGATATCGGTACCGCCAAGGCCGGCAGGGAAGAGAGGCAGAGGGTAGTCCACCACTTGCTGGATGTTGTCGAACCGGACGAACCTTTTAATGTCGCCGATTATGTTAAACTGGCTGAAGAAGTGCTTGAAAATTTGAAAAAACAAGAGAAAATGCCCTTGTTGTCAGGGGGCACTGGTCTGTACATCGATGCCCTTCTGAAGGGATTTTTGTTTCCTGATGCCTCAGCGGATCCAAGCATTCGGGCCAAGCTTGAAGCCCAGGCCAAGCAAGATCCCCAGAGTCTCTACAGGAAACTTGCAGAGGTGGACCCACCCAGCGCCGAGAGGCTGCATCCCAATGATTTGCGCCGAATTGTGCGGGCCCTGGAGGTCTTTTACCGAACAGGGGAGCCTATCAGCGCTTTACAGCGTAAGCAAGAGGCAGCTAAACGTCCTTACAATCCGCTTTATATCGGCCTTAACCGGGACCGGCAGGAGCTCTACACAAGGGTCGACCTTAGGGTTGACCAGATGATTCAGGCAGGTCTGGTTGGGGAAGTGGAACAGCTGCTCAGAGTTTTCCCTGCACAGCCCACCGCCTTGCAGGCCTTGGGCTACAAGGAAATAGCCTTCTATTTAAACGGCGAGATGACCCTGGCTGAAGCGATCGAACTTCTCAAACGAGATACCCGCCGCTATGCCAAGCGGCAGATTTCCTGGTTTAAGCGTAACAAAGAAATCAAGTGGTTCAATTTAACTGACACCCCGGCAGCACGGGTTAGACAAGCCATCTGCTCTCTCTGGGAAACATTCACCGAGGAACCTTCCTAGCCCCAGCGGCGTATAGATAGTCTGGAGGGTGGGAGGTGTCGCGCTATGAAGTCCCAGTCAGTACTGGAAGGTTTGGAAATCAGTCAGAAGGCGCAGCTTAGAAAACTGCAACAGCAACTGGACTCCTTAGTCGGATTACAGTCAGTGAAAAGGGTAATCGAAGAGATTCAGGCCTTTGCATTGATTCAAAAATACAGGGAAATGATGCAGCTAACCTGCGAGCCCATGGTTCTACATACGATCTTTACAGGAAATCCAGGTACAGGCAAGACAACGGCCGCACGCATCTTCAGCCAGATGCTTAAGGAGCTCGGCATTCTGGACAAAGGTCATACCGTCGAGGTGGAAAGGGCGGACTTAGTGGCGCAATACATCGGTCAGACTGCCCAAAAGACCCGAGAGGTGCTGAAACAAGCCTCAGGGGGTCTGCTTTTTATTGATGAGGCCTACTCTCTTGCCAGGGGCGGGGAACGTGATTTTGGCAAAGAAGCCATTGATACGCTGGTCAAAGCAATGGAAGATCAGCGCGACAGCCTGGTGGTGATTCTAGCCGGCTATCCTAAACCTATGGAACAGTTTCTAGAAACCAATCCGGGCCTACATTCCCGCTTTCCTGTCACCATCAATTTCCCCGACTACAGCGATATAGAGCTGTACAAAATCGCCCTGGGCATGCTGGAGCAAAGGGAGTACACACTTACCTCCCAGGCGCAACAAGAGTTAGTCAGATCTATTAGGCGACTGCGCAATGGTGATCCTGCACGCTTTGGCAATGCTCGCGCGGTACGTAATTTGGTGGAGCAGCTGATCCGCAGGCAGGCTGTGCGGCTAGCCCGCCAGACACGCTTAACAAAAGGGGAATTGACAGTGATTACCCCAGCTGATTTCAAATGAATCCCGGGAACGGGCAGGATTTGGGCCCTCCCATAACGAAAGCTAAAAAACCATTACTGCTGATACCAATAGAATTACCAGGTCAGGAGGATAACAGATTGTATTCTATCGCTTTTGAATTTGAAACTGAAGAAGAAATGCAGAGCGTTGCAGATCAGTTATGGAAGAAACACGGGGTGACAGGCGAATTTGAGATGTTTTCAGCCAACGAAGGCCGCTTTCGTCTGCAAATCCATTCCGAGAAACAAATTAGGGCCAGCATCTTAGAAAAACTACCGGGAAAAGTTGTTCAAGTTAAGGGCAATTTTGGAGTTCCAGCTCCCAAAGAGGTTCTCAGTGAAGAGAATTAATGAAGCCAAAGAAAAGGTTCGCCCATATTTAGTACCGGTAGAGAACATAGTCTTGGCGAACCAGGAGAAGGTGCTGAAGGCCTTCCATGCAGCTCGAGTAGGCAGTCACTGTTTTGGCGATTCAACAGGATATGCCTATTCCGATCAAGGACGGGAAGCCCTCGAGGAAGTCTACGCCCGTGTGTTTCGAGCTGAAGCAGCGCTGGTTCGGCCCCAGATTGCCTCTGGAACCCATGCTATATCCATCTGCCTGTCTATGCTGGAGCCGGGCGAAGAGATTTTATCTGCCAGTGGAGCACCTTACGACACTTTGCAGGCGGTAATCGGCACCCGGGGAGATTCCCCAAGGAGTCTTCTGAATCGGGGCATAGTTTACAAGGAAGTGCCCTTAACTGACGCTGGAGGGCTTGACCTTGAGGCTTTGGAAAATGCAATTAGCAGCCAAACGAGGATGGTCATGCTGCAGCGTTCCCGGGGTTACAGCTGGCGTCCGGCACTTAAAATTGCGCAACTTGCTGAAGCGGTCAGAGTAATTAGAAGGAAGAATCCCGAGAGCATTATCTTTATAGACAACTGCTACGGCGAGTTCGTTGAGTACTATGAGCCCCTTGAGGTAGGTGCAGATTTGATTGCCGGATCCTTGATCAAAAATCCAGGCGGAACACTAGCTGTCAGCGGCGGTTATATCGCAGGACGCCAGGATCTTGTCGATCTTTGTGCGGAGATCCTGACCGCACCAAGCTTGGGTAATAAAATCGGACCAACTTTTGGACTGGTTCGCCAGCTGATGCATGGCTTTTTCCTGGCCCCCCATGTGGTAGGGGAGGCGATTTGCGGAGCTGTTTTAGCTGCCCAGGTCTTCGAATCTCTGGGATATGAGGTATCGCCTTTGGCTAATGAAGAACGAACAGACATTGTACAAGCTATCAGGTTTAACTCCAAGGATGAGCTCCTAAACTTTTGTCACGGAATCCAAAAGGCGGCACCGATTGATGCCCATTACTTGCCAGTGCCCAGCCTGATGCCAGGCTATGTAGATGAGGTAGTCATGGCGGGCGGCACGTTTATTCAGGGCTCTTCTATCGAGTTGAGTGCAGATGCGCCGCTGCGTGAACCCTACATCGGTTACCTGCAGGGGGGAATGTCCCGACAGCACGTGGAGATCGGGCTGAAGTACGCTTTGCAGGAAATGGGGCTGGAATAGAGGGAGTTTTCGGAAGGGAAAGCTCCGGTGGTGGCGAATATCATGAAAAATCAGCGTATCGGGGGTAGTCTCGTTGCAGATCACAAATGTGGAAATTGCAGTTAGACTGTTTTTGGCCTTGATCTTAGGCGGCCTAATTGGACTAGAGAGAGAAAGCATGGGACGACCTGCAGGCTTTCGTACGCACATCTTGGTTAGCGTAGGCTCATCATTAATCATGATCATTTCTGCCTATGCCTTTGGAGGGACTGCCGCAGGATATGATCCGGGCCGTATTGCGGCTCAGGTGGTGAGTGGAATTGGTTTTCTCGGTGCAGGTACCATCATGCGTGAAGGGGCAAATGTGCGTGGTTTAACAACTGCAGCCAGCCTATGGACTGTGGCAGGCATTGGTCTTGCAGTTGGTTCAGGCTTTTACTTTGCAGCCGTAGTAGCTACTTTCCTGGTAGTTGTCACCCTGATTGCCCTGAACCAGCTGGAGTGGGAATACCTTAGTACCAAACACGAGATTATGAGTCTTTTGATCCAGGATACTCCAGGTCAGTTGGCACGGGTTTTTGCGGTCTTGGCCAAGTATGAAGTGGATGTATCGAATGTAGAGTTGTCCTCTGATGATGCCGGTGAGGCTAGGCTGGAACTAGAAGTAGATATCTCACAGAAATTCAGCAGGGTGCAGATTATAGAAGAGTTGGTCTCCACACCCGGTGTAAAGCGGGCCAGCTATAAATAGGAGCGGATAGACATGAAACTGCTTTTAGTCAATGATGATGGAATCTTTGCTCCGGGACTTGTCGCTTTAAGAGAAAGCGTGGAAAACCATGGTGAAGCAACTGTGATCGCGCCACATCAGGAAAGAAGCGGAATGAGCCAGGCCATCACAGTTAATGCGCCTTTGCGCCTCACAGAAGTTGAGAATGGATACATGCTCGATGGTACACCGGCCGATTGTGTAAAGATGGCAATACAGGGTCTGCATCTGACTCCCGATTTCATTCTTTCCGGAATCAACCTCGGTTCCAATTTGGGCTGGGACGTTCTCTATTCAGGCACTGTCGCAGCCGCCCTCGAAGGGGTACTCCAAGGAGTGCCGAGCCTGGCATTTTCCCTCTGCGGTGCAGCCGGTTATTTTTCCGTAGCTGTGGACATAGTAAATGAGCTATTGTTTCATCAGCCGGGGTTCTTGGTCCGTCCCGAACTTCTGCCGGAGGCAGGAGTCTTAAATATTAATATTCCAGCCCTGCCCCGTGCGAAGATCAAAGGTGTTCGCATCACCAGGCTGGGAGTACGCAACTATGCCGGTGTAATGCAGCGCCGGGAAGATCCTAGGGGCAATGATTATTACTGGATGGGCGGGGAACCTGTTCTGCCCGACTCCAAGGAACTTGATATAGACTTGGTAGCGGTAGAACACGGCTACATTTCCATTACGCCCCTCAAATTTGATACGACATACCACGAGCTTATACCAGAGCTTAAAGAACGGATTGAACAGGCATAAACCAGTGCAGATGGGGACTTTCCCCATCTTTTTTGCATAATGGGGCTGGATGTGAGTGATAATAGAAAAAAAGGAGGGAACCGATGATGAAAATTCCACAGGAACTTGGCAATCAAGCCCGTTACATTGGCTCCTTACCCAAAGACGATCAAATGTACGATTTCTATGAAGTCGAGGTTGACGGCACCATACGTTATGTCTACATTCCGGTCGATTCTGAAAAGAAAACAGACTAGACTGATGCCGAAAGGGGAGAAGCAGATGATTGAACTAGGGGAAGCGGACGTTCTGCGTGCTCTAAAGCGCTGCCTTTGCCTGGCCAAACAAGACACCGTCTTTGGTAAATATTTAGGTGACGCCGCTTACTGGAGAAACTACGCCTTAGCTAGGTATTCTGTCTATCGCTGGCTGCACGAACAGGTTCAAAAAAATGGGGTAAACCAGACTTATCTCTTGGCTTCGCAGAGATATGCTGATTTACCCCTCTTTGTTTCTGACACTCAGGGCAGGGGAGAGCGGGAGGCCCTTGAGGTGTTTTTTCAAGTTTTGGAAGGAGAAAGGCCCATAAATGCCAAAATAAAAGCCTGAGATCAAATACAGGTGGAGGCAGGAATATGGGCTTTTTAGCTAAACTTTTTGGGAACTTGAAAAAAAACACAGCCAAGGGCAAATCCGGTTACACGACCTTGGAAGGCCGGCATGGCTTGTGGTTCTATGTACGATGCGACAAGTGCGCTGAGAAGATTCCCGTCAGAGTCAGGACAACTAGTGAAGTGCAGAGACGGGAGGGACCGGAGGCGGACTTAGGTCCCGGGCAGTATTTTGTCCAAAAGACAATTGTCGGCTCCCGCTGCTATCAGCGCATTGAGGCGGCCATCGAGTTTGATGCCAGATATAACGTGGTAGAAGCATCAGTAAAACATGGGAAGCTAATTACTCATCAGGAGTTCATTGCAAAAGACGAGCAGTAGTGTTGCTCGTCTTTTCTTTGCCAAAATTTTATTGAACCCGCCTAAACACACCGATTACTTTGCCTAAAATGGCAACATCATTAGAGTAAATTGGCTCCATGGTTGGGTTTTCCGGCTGCAGCCTAATACGGTTTCCCTCGTGGAAGAAGCGCTTCACTGTTGCTTCTTCACCGGCCAACAGCGCTACAACAATTTCCCCATTATCAGCACTTTCCTGTTGGCTGACAAGTACATAGTCGCCATCAAAAATGCCTGCTTCAATCATACTGTCTCCCTTAATGCGGAGAATAAAGACGTCCTCATGGTTGACAAAATTCTTAGGGATAGGGAAATACTCCTCAATATTTTCCACTGCCAAAATGGGAGTTCCAGCAGTCACCCTGCCTAGTACCGGTACATCAATGGCGCGAAGTTTCGGTACATTGATATCATCTAGAACTTCAATAGCCCGGGGTTTAGAAGGATCTCGCCTGATATAGCCCATTTCCTCGAGCTTAATAAGGTGTCCATGTACGGTAGAGCTGCTTTTTAGACCTACAGCCTCCCCTATTTCACGGACCGATGGGGGATACCCCTTGTCGTTAACCTCATCTTTGATAAACTCCAGGATTTTNTTGCGTCGTTCCGAAACTTTTCCCATCTATAATAACCTCCCACGGCTGTTTTTGCGCTTGCTGTCCTAATTATAGCACAGCAGGCAAAGTTTGGTCAAACAATTGTTCTAAAAACCCTTGACAAAACATTTGTTCTGGTATAAGGTTGAGACAGGACGAACAGAACAGATGTTCCGGGGGTGTAAAAATGGGAAAGAAGATCCAGGATGTTACGATCACGATTTCTGCTATTGGACTAATTATCATGCTGACTGCCAGCGTGATTGCGATTACTGGCAAGTTAGTGATGACGGATAGTCTAATGCCGGCTGGCCAAGATTTTGCCTTTGTCGAAGTAGTAGTGCAGCCTGGCGACACTTTATGGACAATCGCCAAGTCTCAAGTGCCTGACAGTGATCCTAGGGATGTTGTCGGATCAATAAGGGATTTAAACCAGTTGCAGTCAGCGGACATTTTCCCGGGACAAGTGCTAACTGTGTCCGTAAAAAAGAGTTTTCAGCCCTTGCAGTTAGCCGAGGGCCGCAGCACACCCTAACAAAGGAAAAAGCTGAAAATCAAGGCCGGTTCATACCGGTCTTTTTTTGTGCCAGAAAGAGCTTATTTCGACCGCCAGAGAGGCGTTTAGAGCGCCTTTTTCCTGTGCAACCATGTGATTACCTTAGCGTAGGACGGATTTCCCGCACCGGGCAGGATCTCCGATGTCCCAAACGAATCAGTATTTTTTGGTTCAAGACTAGGCAAATTTTAGGTTTGTTTCCCAGGGGCTTTGCTCCTTCCTCAAATTCTAATACAACTTCGCATAAGGTATATTATGTAAACCTAGCTTTTTCTTTTAAAGGCAAAGGAAAATGCCCTCCTTCGCCTTGGTAAAATCTTATAGACTCTGCCTATATAATCTATAGCGATCTTTGATTTTGAAACCTGCCCCTAGTGCCAGATCCAACTCTGAGCCTGATCCTTCATCAATAAAAAAGATCACTTCATCCAGAGCTCCAAATTCATTGTATAACGCCAAGAGAAGTTGATTGATTAGCGCCTTCTCGCTGGGCACATCTCCATCACTGAACAAGCCGACGATGTCTGCACCATTATCCGGCAAGATCCGTGCAAAGATGCTCCCGCATATCTTGCCGTTCTTTCGCAAAGCTAGAATTCTAAAATGCTCTAGATAGCGCTTCAGATTTTTGCTGTGGTAGTACAGCTCGGCCGGCAGTGCGAACTTGTCGTGAAAAGCGGCATACTCGACAAAGTTATCGGCAGTGATCTTCTCTGCCGGCTTACTTGCGGTTACCTGAGGAGGCTGTAAGTTATACAATCTAGTGTCGATACTGGACTCAATGCATGCAAAGCCCCTCTGTTCAAAATAGCCGATAGCGCTGCTATTGGCGGCTGGCACACCGATCAGAAAATCATAGCCGCCTAGGTGTTTGGCAAGGAAGGAAATGAACTCGTCGGCAACCCGACTATAACTGCCTGCATTTATTAAGAAGTGGCTGGCCTGGGAATAGTTTTCTTCAGAGTCCCAGTGATACACACAGACGCCCTGCAGTTCATCATCTCGCCCGTAATAAGCTATAATTCTTTGGTGTTCTGAATTCAACGCCCGCGCAAGACTCTTTGCCAGCTCCGCCTTGGATTCCTCCCTGGGATATGTAGCACTGCGGCTGTCCCTGCTAAGCTCCCAGGCAAAATCGATTATCTGTTCGTTCGTTCAATTTCCACTATCATAATCGATCCCCTGTCTCGTCTCTACGAAGGTTGTCGGTTCAAATCCGGCCCCCGCAACCAACATGATTATCTCAAAAACATATGCCTGACTGCCTGAATAAAGTTTGTAAAATCCTCTAGATGATGTTCTACAACTTTTTGCAGAATGGACAAATTGATCTGCTGATAGTCATGGAAAGCAATGTTGTGGAATCCGATCATGGCACTGAGCCCGCCAAGTAGCTCTTTGTCGATAATTCGCCTTTCGTGGAGCAGATGAAAAGCGTCTCGACTGTTTTGCGGTAAGCCCCATTTTTCCTGAGCGAAAATATCAATATGCATAGCGATGTCGATCTTTGCTTCTATCGCTCGCTGAAGGTTTAGCACGATGGAATCCTGCTTGGTACAGTTCTGGAGGGTCGTCTTGTCGCCGGCATATTCTTCCTTAACCCATGGTGTCCTGAGAATCCTGTGATAATTGGATAGCTGCCCCCTTTCTTCAGCTTTTCGTTCCTGCTAGGTGCCAATAATCGCCATAACAATGCTCCAAACAAGTATTCCGGCATAGATAGCAAGGATGATCCTGCCGTGCACTCTTGCCCTGCTTTGAGAGAGGCAGCCAGAATAATGCCAGAGATGACGCCGACCAATCTGACTAAGGGCACAACAATATGGTGGGCAGTATGGAACCGACTACAAAAATCCAGGCTGCCACAATCAATCCACTTCGTTTAGCTGGAGGTTTAGGCTGATAGTCCCAGCTTCGCGTCTCTAACTCACTATAGTCCCATGTTCATTACTTCACGTACCTCATTCAGTGTCGTGATAGCCTCATCCCGGGCTGCCTGGATGCCTTCC
>JGI24708J26588_10000727_pt1 | contig 26754 bp, 25 predicted proteins | sample BioPla1DNA2_FD_26588 | JGI IMG/M metagenome (IMG submission 26588) | reverse complement strand
CTCGCGCATTCATAAACATATTAACGAGTTCCTGCATCACTTTTAATGATGCTCATACACTGTTCAATTTTCAATGTCCATACTGCCTTCTACGGCTCTTTTTCCCGCTCCTGGGCTTCTTTTTCCCACGAGCCGCGGAATTTAATTATATCATGTCCGCCGCTACGCTGTCAACATTTTTCGGCTCTTTTCGAGCTTCCATTTTTTTGGAGCTGCCATGCCATAACCGTTTATTAATCGGTCTCATGGGCGACGGATTNTCAGTCTAACATGGAAGGAGGTATCTTGTCAATCACCTCTTTCTTCCATTCTTCATTCATCCGTATGTTCCGGAGAATGAATGAAGGCAGTTAAGCCTTCTGTTTGCATCTCCTGCAAGACCTCACTGGGCTGTCTCGCCGGCTGCGGATTTTAAGTTTAGCACGGAGGATGGTGCTATGTCAATATCCTTTTTGTTCCGTAGTATCCGGCTGTATATATAATCCTAATGTTACTACCCATAACATCATTATATTATATATGTTCTATGGTGCTTTTCATCATGCGCACATATTCGACAATATGGGGAACACATTCCTCTCCGTATTGCTCAACCATTTTCACGATGGCACTACCTACAATAACACCGTCAGAAAACTCCGCCATCCTTGATGCCTGCTCGGGTGTTGAAATACCAAATCCTACTGCGCACGGAATATCCTTTACTTCTTTTATCTGACTCACTATTTCTTTAACCTCATTACCGATGTCCTGGCGTACACCGGTTACTCCCATGGACGATATACAATATATGAATCCCTGTGCTTCCCTTGCAATCTTCTGTATACGGCTTTTTGAGGTGGGGGATACCATAGAAATCAAACTGATCCTATACCTATGACAGAACGGTATGATCTCCCCGCTTTCTTCAAATGGCAGGTCGGGTACAATGAGTGCATCCACCCCGGTCTCATAACAATTCCTCAAAAACCCCTCATATCCATAGGAGAATACCGGATTGGCATAGGTCATAAAGGCTATGGGCACCTGACATGTCCTGCGGATTCGTTTTACCATTGAAAACAAGGTATCTGTTGTAACTCCTCCCGACAAAGCGCGGTTGTTTGCAGCCTGGATGACATTCCCTTCGGCTACCGGATCTGAAAAGGGTATGCCCAGTTCAATCAAATCGGCGCCGGCTTCTGCCATCCCATATACAAGTTTTTCGGTTGTTTCTATGGATGGATCACCTGCAGTGATAAATGGGATGAAGGCTTTTCCATTCTCAAACACTTTTCGTAATCTATTCACGGATATCAACCCCCTTGTAACGGGCTATTGAAGCCACATCCTTATCTCCCCTGCCTGAAAGGCCAACTACTATGATCTGATCACGCCTCATATCTTGTGCAAGCTTCATTGCCACCGCAACTGCGTGGGCGCTTTCGATTGCCGGGATGATTCCCTCCGTGCGGGACAGGTATTCAAATGCTTCCACGGCTTCATGGTCTGTAACCGGGATATACTCCGCCCTTCCTATATCGCGCAGATAAGCATGTTCCGGACCAACACCCGGATAATCAAGCCCTGCAGAGATGGAGTAGACAGGTGCGATCTGCCCGTACTCATCCTGGCAGAAGTAAGACTTCATACCATGGAAGATACCCACTGTTCCCAGGGTCATTGTTGCAGCGTTCCTATCGGTATGAATGCCATGACCGGCGGCTTCACAGCCGATAAGCCTCACGCTGCGATCGTCGATAAAATCATGGAAGAGACCTATTGCGTTGCTTCCGCCGCCAACGCATGCTACCAGTGCATCGGGGAGCCTGCCTTCCTTTTCAATTATCTGCTTTTTTACCTCTTGTCCGATTATCTTTTGAAAATCCCGAACAATGGTTGGAAAGGGGTGCGGTCCCATCACAGATCCCAGAACATAATGGGTATCATCAACACGCCTGCTCCACTCCCGCAAGGTTTCATTCACAGCGTCCTTCAGGGTTTGGGTGCCGCAGGTCACCTCATGAACCTTAGCCCCCAAAAGCTTCATACGGTACACATTGAGAGCCTGGCGCCGGGCATCCTCCCTGCCCATGAATACTTCACATTCCATTCCCAACAGCGCCGCTGCCGTTGCTGTGGCAACCCCGTGCTGTCCGGCTCCTGTTTCGGCGATGACACGTGTTTTCCCCATGCGCTTTGCCAGAAGTACCTGGCCAAGTACATTGTTGATCTTGTGGGAGCCTGTATGGTTCAAGTCCTCTCTTTTGAGATAGATTTTGGCTCCCCCCAGATCTTTGGTCATTTTCTCCGCATAATACAGCAATGATGGTCTTCCTGCATACTCCTCACCAAGCCTGTTTAATTCCTTTTTAAAATCAGGATCATCCCTTAGCCGCTCATATGCCTCTTCAAGCTCTATAACCGCATTCATCAGCGTTTCTGGAATATATTGTCCGCCGAAATCTCCAAATCTTCCTTTTGACATAACCATCCTTCTCCTTCATCAAGTATGCTCCCATTGGTGAATCAAGTTTTAAGCTCCTTTATTCTCCTTGCCCTGGACACAATCTCCAGGATTTTTGCAGGATCCTTGTATCCATCGGTCTCAACTCCGCTGCTGACATCAACGGCGTAGGGGCTCAGCTTTTCAATGGCCTGCGCTATGTTGGCTGAATTAATACCCCCTGCCAGGAAGAAGGGTTTTATAGTTTTGGGAACCAGGGACCAGTCAAAGACATTGCCCGTACCCCCGTAATGCTGTTCATGCCAGGTGTCCAGCAGCAGGTAGTCGCAGGAAAACTCAACAGCTCTTTTGACGTCTTCCGGACTCCTTACCCTTACGGCCTTAATGATCCTGTTTGGCACACGGGATTTCAGGGCTTTGATATAATCCCCGTTTTCATCGCCATGAAGCTGGACCAGATCAATTGCCCCCGATTCGCACAGTTGGATGATACGATCCATCTCTTCATTGACGAACACACCAACAGCTTTGATGGAAGGATTCAAAAGAGCCTTCATGGCTTTTGCCCTCTCCCCGTCCACCTGCCTTCTGCTTTTGGCAAACACAAAACCGATGTAATCCGGAAGAACTCTATTCACCGCATAGATATCCTCATCCCGCATCAGGCCGCATATCTTTATCCTAGCCATGCCTGTCACCTGCCGGAGCGGACTTGGAGCTATTAGCCTTTAAGTATGAGAGCATGGCTTTCTTATCCGAACTTCTCATCAGCACTTCCCCTATCAGAACTGCATCCACTCCCGCCTTTTCCAGCATGGCTATATCCTCCCGGGATTTGATGCCGCTTTCAGCAACATAGATGATATGCTCCGGAACAAGTTCTCTCAAAGCAATGCAGGTGTGTATGTCCACCTCAAAGGTTTTGAGATTACGGTTGTTAACCCCGATCACTCTTGCACCGGCCTCAATGGCAGAAGCGGCTTCTTCTTCGGTATGGGCTTCCACAAGGGCAGAAAGCCCAAGCTCATCGCATATTTCAAGATACCTGTTAAGAGTGTGGGTATCCAGCAGAGCACAGATAAGAAGTACTGCGTCTGCACCCAGAAGCTTTGACTCATAAATCTGATAGGCATCAATGATAAAGTCCTTCCTTAGGGTTGGAATGCTGACCAATTCACTGATCTCTTTAAGGAACAGGTCCCTGCCTTTAAAATATTCCGGCTCAGTCAGTACCGATATGGCATGAGCACCGGCTTCCTCATATTCCATGGCGATCTCTTTGTAGGGGAAAACAGGCGCTATTTCACCTTTGGTCGGCGAGGCTTTTTTGAGTTCGCATATAAATGATATTCCCCTGCTTTTAAGAGCCTTTTCGAAGGCAAAGGCTTCGCGGCTGTTTAAGCCTTCCTTTGCCCGATCCTTCAGCACATCATAGGGCACTATCTGTTTTGCCGATTCCACACGCATTCTGGCGGATTCGGCCAGGGTTTTAAGAATCATTTTTCCACCATCCTTTTTTCACTTTACTACTGGGCATGGGACAGCCAGATAAACTTATTCAACTGTTCCATTGCCTTACCGCTGTCGATGGTGTCTGCCGCCATCCTCACACATTCCCTCAAGGTTATGCTGTCATAATACATATAGAGGCAGACTGCGGAGTTGAGCAGCACCGTATCCCTTTTAGAACCCTTTTCACCGCTTAGTATTCTCCTGGCGATCCGGGCGTTCTCCTGTGGATCTCCTCCCATTAAGTCCTGAGGCTTGCAGTACTCAAAGCCAAATTGCCGCGGATCAAGAAAGAAGCTGTTGAGTTTCCCATTGTTGACTTCACAAACGGTGGTTGAAGTGGTCAAGGATATTTCATCCAGACCATCATGCCCATGCACCACCATGGCCTTCTTGATACCCAGGTTGCATAGCACTCTGGCGAGAGGCTCTACCAGGTTTTCATCATATACACCCAACAACTGCATATTTGCGTCGGCCGGGCTCGCAAGAGGACCCAGGATATTGAAGATGGTCCGCGCTCCAAGATCTTTTCTCACTGGGGCGGCATACTTCATGGCGGAATGGTAGTATGGGGCAAACATGAAGCAGATTCCGATTTCCTTTAACATCTTTTCACTCCTGGCTGCGGGAATATCAATCTTTACACCAAGGGCTTCAAGCACATCGGCACTTCCGCATTTACTGGATACACTCCTGTTGCCGTGCTTTGCCACTGGCACGCCTGCTGCTGAAATCACCAGGGATGAAATGGTGGATATGTTGAATGTGTATGCCTGATCCCCTCCTGTACCGACAATATCCAATACATCGCCGTCATGCTTTAGCTTTGCACCGTATTTTCTCATGATCGTGGCACAGGCTGTGATCTCGTCAATTGTTTCACCCTTCATCCTCATGGCTGTTATAAAGGATGCGATTTGTGCCTCTGTGGCGCTACCGCTCATGATTTCATCCATCACAGATTTGGTCATGTCAAAAGACAGGTCTTCCTTATTCAGAAGCTTATGAATTGCTTTCTTGATCATCATCATTCACCGCCTTTTCTCAAAAAATTGCTGATGATCACATCCCCCCGGGGCGTTAATTTGGACTCGGGATGGAATTGGAGGCCATAGATCTCATAGTCCCTGTGCTTTACCCCCATGACCTCCCCATCCTCATCTTCTGCGATGATCAGCAGTTCATCGGGAAGGGACATTCTCTCCACAACTAAAGAGTGGTATCTTGCCCCCTGGATGATGGGAGGCAGACCTTTGAACAGGGCACATCCATTGGCAATATGTATGCCGCTTTGTTTACCGTGGAAAAGCTTATTAGCAGGAATACCTGATGCCCCAAAGGCCTCACAGATTGCCATATGCCCAAGGTTTATGCCAAGTACCGGAACCTTTCCCTTCATCCGCATTACAAGTTCCTTGCATATTCCGGCGTTTNCCAAAGAGCCGGGACCTGATGATATAATTACGTAAGAAGGTGACAACTCAACGACTTCATCAACAGTCATCTCATCGTTGCGGATCACCTGGGTATCTTCATGGACGGCCGCTGAAAGCTGTACCAGGTTATAGGTAAAGCTGTCATAGTTATCAATGATCAGAACCATCACCCGTCCACCTCCCTCGCTGCAATTATGGCTTCCATTACTGCCTTTGCCTTGTTTTCAGATTCTTCATATTCCATCTCCGGAATGCTGTCGGCAACAATTCCGCCGCCGGCCTGGACGTAGACCCTTCCATTCTTTTTCACAGCCATGCGAATGGCAATACACAGATCCATGTTTCCCGTGAAGTCTATATAGCCTATGGCTCCGCCATAGATTCCCCGCGGCACCTGTTCCAGTTCCTCAATGATCTCGCATGCGCGAACCTTTGGCACGCCGGATAAGGTTCCTGCAGGGAGCAAAGCATCGATGGCATCCAGGGCATCCTTGTCCTTTCTGATACGCCCTTCAACTTCCGAGGCGATGTGCATGATCTTAGAATATCGCTGAATGGTTCTGCAGTGATTCACACGGACACTGCAATACTCCGATATCTTCCCAAGATCATTCCTCGCCAGATCAACCAGCATGTCATGTTCAGCCAGTTCCTTTTCATCTTCCAGCAATTTCTTTGCCAATGCCCGATCCTCCTCGCTGTTCCTGCCCCGGGGCATGGATCCGCCTATGGGAAGGGTTGTCAGCTTTCGATCCTTAAGCCTTACCAGGGTTTCCGGCGATGTGCTTATCAGCTGAATATCATGATTTTGCAGAAACACCATATATGGCGAGGGGTTTGTTGTTCTCAGAACTCTGTAGGCATTGAGAAGACTATCGGAATACTCTGTTTCATAGCGCCTGGAAATGATGGCCTGATATATCTCTCCTTCTCCTATGTACTCCTTTGTCCTGCTGACCATATCACAGAATTCTTTCTTTGATGTGTTGCAGACAAAACAAGGAACGCTTCTTGCCTCAGAAATCGGAAGAGGGGTCTGATCCGCTATCAGCCGGGTGATTTCCCCAATCTCATCAAGCGCTTTCTTATAGTTTTCTTCCAGCCCGTCGGTTCGCATGTTGGAAATTATGATGATCTTCTGCTTCAGGTGATCATAGGCTATAACCTTATCGAACAGCATGAGGTCAAAATCATTGAACTCGCTGCTCCTGAGCTTTAAAACCGGCTCTGAATATCCCACCATGGCATAGGAGAAATACCCAACAAATCCGCCGGCAAAGGGGGGTATGCCTGAAAGCTCAGGCGCCCTGAATTCCGACAGATATGACCTCAACACATCTAAGGGCTTTCGGGAATGCAGTATTCTCTTCTTTTCATCCTCAATAGTGATTTTGCCGTCCTTGCAGGTCACGCGAGCGATCGGGTCAAAGCCCAGGAAAGAGTACCTGCCCCATTTCTCCCCTCCTTCCACGCTTTCCAGCAGAAAGTGCCTGTCGCTAAAACTGGATATTCTGCGCAAAAGGGCTATAGGGGTTGTGATGTCTGCATAGATTTCCCTGCAGACAGGAATGAGATTGCATTTCTCCGCCAGTCTCTGAATTTCAGAAAAATCAGGCGTTGTCATCTTCTCACCTCGTCTCACTTTCTCTCACCTCATCTCATCTTCGTCTATAATATTTGCCGGGTCTGACAATAACCGCACCCTAGATGCCGGTCAGTCATTCCCGTATAAAATAAAAAAAGCCTTTGCCCCCAAGATAGGGACAAAAGCTTAGCTTCTGCGGTACCACCCAAATTGGCGCATTTTGCGCCCACTCATTTTTGCATACCATCATATGCATCCTGCTGATAACGGGCCGGTCCCCCGTAAGCGCCTACTCTCATAGGATTTCGGGCTTCCCTCACAAGTCCATTCGAAATAACCTCGCAGCCGCATTCTCACCAACCGGCGGCTCTCTGAATGCAAGATATTATTCCTACTCCTCTTGCTCTACGGTTTCATACCATCATTAAGTTTTTTCGCAATCATAACCGATTTCAATTAATGTCGCATTTGCCGTTATAAACCAATACTGTAATCATCTAAGCTGTGAATTTATGGATGATTGTAGCATGGTTTATCTTTCCTGTCAACCATATTTTATGATGCAAACAACCATCCTATGTTTATTTATTGTATGCATCACATGATAAGTACGTTACATTTATATAGTCCATTCATCATGGATTACACCTACCAGATACCAGGAATCTCCAGCCTTTTCGAATACCAGTCTCAGGCTTCTCCAGTCCATCCCCTCGTACTTGGGATCAATACCCGGGAAATGGTATTCCACAATGATTGCATTCTCATAAAACTCGAAACTGTTATTGATGGTATTTCCCTGTCCCAGAATCTTATTGTAGCCAATTTGTTCTGCCTCCAGAAAGTCTGCATCATAGACAAACCTGGAAAAATAATCACGGAAGCTTAGCTCTATCGGCTCTCCTATACCATCATAGCTTCCCCACACATATATCCCGGAATCTGAAACCATGCTTTTTATCTCATCCGAAGAGAATACAAGGTCTTTTTCGCCATCAACAAAACTATAAGGGCTGAATCGTACACCTTTCTCGGGATGGATCGCCTCAGAAAGCTTCTCAAAATCCTGAGTACTGATAGCGGTTAATACATCACGGGCTCTCTCCTCAATGATGTTCTTAATAGGCTCCTCGCCCCCTGCCTGCACTTCATCACCATCCGTTTCCTGATCCCTGCTACCCGGCGCGGATTCATTATCAGGATGGAATGGCTCGCCTTTTGGCTCAGAGGTATTGCTGGGTATTGGAACGGTACCATCATCATTGCGATCTATGGAAGTCAGACTGCATGATAACAGTACAAATGATACGATGAAGCATATAAATATAAGTGATCCCTTTTTCATTTGTGCCCCTCCTCTGGTTGCATCTTATTTAATAAGACGATTATACCAGGTTCCTGGTTCGATGGTAACGCCTTCTCATAATTCCGACTCTCCTGTAAACCGCTCATCAACGGACATTCCGTGAGATATGCGGTTTGTTGGTCAGCACTATCTTACCACCCGTGCTCCGCCACCGGACATAATCTTCTCCACTTCCTTAAGGCTCGCCATGGAGGTATCCCCCGGCGTTGTCATGGCCAACGCACCATGGGCCGCTCCATACTCAACCGCCTTCCGGGGATCTCCCGTGGTCATGAGACCGTAGATCAGCCCAGACGCAAAGCTGTCCCCTCCTCCAACCCTATCCATGATTTCAAGGCAATCATAATCCCGGGCTTTGAAGATCTCTCCACCTACACAGCACATGGCACTCCAATCGTTCACTGTGGCGGTTTTTACTGTTCTTAATGTAGTTGCCATCACCTTGAAATTAGGATAGGTTTCTATGGCCTCTCCAATCATCTTTCTGTATCCGTCCAGGTTCAGTTCTGTTAAATCTTCAGTATTGCCTTCCACCTCAAAACCGAGACAGGCGGTAAAGTCTTCTTCGTTGCCGATCATCACATCGATATATTTTGCTATCTCCCTGTTCACTTCACGGGCTTTTTCAAGGCCACCGATGCCCTTCCATAAGGACGGCCTGTAGTTTAGGTCATAGGAAACAATGGTTCCATATTTTTTTGCAGTTTGAACCGCCTCCAGCACCACATCAGGAGTGGTTTCAGAAAGTGCAGCAAAGATACCGCCGGTATGGAACCAGCGCGTACCATACTTGCCAAAAATGGTTTCCCAGTCAATATCGCCTTTCTTAAGCTGTGATGCGGCGGTATTTGCACGGTCAGAGACTCCCAGGGCACCGCGGATTCCGAACCCTCTTTCTGTAAAGTTGAGGCCATTTCTCACACAGCGCCCGATGCCGTCGTAGGGTATCCATTTAATAAAACGTGTATCAACACCGCCCTGCATGATGAAGTCTTCGATCAGCCTGCCCACCTCATTATCGGCAAAGGCGGTAACAACAGCAACATCCATCCCGAAGCATTTTTTCAGACCCCTGCTTACATTGTATTCACCGCCGCCTTCCCAGACCCTGAAGCTCCGGGCGTTCTTAATTCTACCTTCCCCCGGATCTAACCTGAGCATTACTTCACCAAGAGAGATACAGTCATACCTGCACTCATCCTTCTTTTTAACATTTAAAACACTCATAGCGGATTCTCCTTTCTCAAATTCCAAATAAACAGGCAAAATCCCGCTTTTCTCACAGCTGTCCCCTGGCCTCTTTTATCCTATGGATGAAGAGTCTGGATGTCTCAGTTATTTTGTCATAATCTCCGGTTTTTGCACCTGCTGTAAGACTGCTTCCGGCACCCAAAGCCACAGCGCCCGCCTTGATCCAGTCAGCAGCATTCTCAACAGACACACCTCCGGTGGGCATTAGTTCCGCCTGGGGGAGAGGCCCCTTGATGGCTTTGATGATTCGCGGCCCAAAAAGCTCTCCTGGAAATACCTTAACGATATCGGCTCCAGCCTCCATACAGTCCTGCACTTCCCGGATGGTCATGGCTCCCGGCATGCAGGCAATACGGTAGCGATTGCAGAGCTTGACAGTGTCCAGGTTAAGGCTTGGGCTGACAACATACCGGGCACCCGACAAAATGGCTATGCGCGCTGTTTCGGGATCAAGAACAGTTCCAGCACCAAGAATGATTTCATTCTCGCTGAACCTTGACGATAATGCCTCTATCACCCTATGGGCTCCCGGTACCGTAAAGGTGATTTCTATGGCCGGAACTCCTCCCTTAAGACATGCCTCGGCTATTCTAAATGCTTTGTCTTCGTTCTCAGCCCGCACTACAGCCACCAATCCCCTTTCCCTGATACGGGTTATGATCTGTTCCTTTTTCATGACCTTTCACCTCATTCTCCATTTTGCCATCCCCATGATCAGCCACCCATCCCACATCCCTTTGCAAATGAATGATTGGAATCGGAGCCATTGTTGAGGTATTTCGGCTAATATATTAATATATCACTATCAATTATACATGGAATTTTTGCCAGAGTAAATGGCTTGACAGATATATGCCATATAAAAAGCCATGGCGGATCAAAAAGACCCGCCATGGCTTTTCAAATACTATTAAATTGATACTCTGTAAAGAATACTTCGATCGGTCGAGCACCAGACCTGACTGAATCGTCATACTCTTTACATGTCCTATTCTGTCCGGTATTTGGAGCAATATACATCCATGCCCCAGAAAATTTTAGCAATTTTCAAAAACAAGGTGGCACTGCTCCCTGATACCCATCTCCTCAAAATATCTGTTTTCTCTGGGTATCCACTCATTAAGAAACCTTTTAAGCATCTCTTTTCCATTTCTTTTAAGTATCCTTCGCTCCTGCTCCATAGCATTAACATGGACAAATATCTTCAGATCATAGCTTACTGCAAGTGTCGGATGCATGCTGTAGGAGCCTTCAATAATGCTGAGCTGTTTTGGCTCAACCCGCACAACCTCCCCAAGAGCCATTCGCCTGCAGTCAAATACACGGTAACTAAACGGCTTTCTGCTTTTTAATCCCTGTATGACCTCCTGATAGAACCTTTCATAATCCACAAATCCCCCTGTCTCTTTAAACCGATCCTCAGTTCTCTGCTCGGGACGTAAGAAAAAATCATCCATATGGAACAGGTTGCAGTCGTATACATCGGCAATCAGAGCAGCCAGAGTGCTCTTGCCCGCACCGCTGTTCCCGTCTATGGCAACCACCACGTTTTTTTTGGATCTCATGAGTGAATCGATTGCAAGGAATATCTTCAGATGTTTGCGGTAATCGGATTTTACAATACGGTATGCAGGGGAATAAGCATCTCTGTAAATCTCACTGTGGCTCACCGGAGGATAACCCTCCCTTCGGTAGTCATCAAGATACGCTTCCAGTTCTTCGAGTGAATACTTTAAATCACCATTTATGCAGCATTGTCTGAGGACATCCAGTTTTTCTTCGAAGGATTCCATTCTTCCTTCAACTTCTTTTGCGGTATTGATAAAAAAGCGGTTTACTGTGGAAGGGTTAATATCAGTATCCCCTAAAACCGATATATCCAGCCTGCACAACCCGTTGCCTATATCGGTAAAAAAAGATCCGGCACCAGGTCTTTTACCTGCTTGCCTTACCGCCTCATATTCGTCCAGCAGCCGGTAAAGGCTTTTCTGCTCATTGCTGATGAAATGTCCCCCGGCGAATTCATTCTGAAAGATTAATTTTACCATGTCCTGAATCTGCATTTCAGGGTACAGCCCTGCATGCATCATCATAATACTTCTTAAGTCCACGTTATTTTGCACCCTCTGCATATCCGGCCTTTTTCAGGGCCATAATTATGACGGGAATCAGCACTAACTGGATGGCTATTCCGGGAAGTGCATTTATGAACGCTTCTGCCATAAACATTTCCCAGGTAAAGGCCGATCCCATGATTTGATAAAACACCAGGCTGGATATAGCCCATACAATTCTTCCAAATATCATGGACACAATAAGTGCCACATATATGTACTGATTCTTCTTGGGAAGAATCTTGTATAAAAGTCCGGNCGCAAAGCCATAGGCAGCCAGTTCAAAAGCCATGGGCACAGCATCGCTCATCATGNGTGGCATGGTAAACAACACACTTCTGAGCACAGGGCAAATCAAACCGACAATCAGCCCATAAGGCCATCCGCAAACGAAACCTGCCAGAAGTACAGGGATATGCATGGGCAGCAGCATTTTCCCTATGGTTGGAATCTGCCCCGTCAGAAAGGGCAATAAGAGTCCCAGTGCCAGAAACAGGCCTGAAAGGGTTAGTTTTCTCGCAGAATGCTTTTTCATTGATCAAACCTCCATGAGTATTAATGAAGCCGGTACATATATCAAAGGTCGGGCATCTATTCAAACAATAAAAAATACCACAAAAATACTGCTTCCTTTGCAGAAGCAAATACCTTCATGGTATCCATAAACATAGACTATAAGGTAGTTACGGACAAAACATGCTGACTTCCTGACAGCTTTTTTTCATCATAGCATAGGCTGTCCGACCCTGTCAATCGTGCATGGTTAAATGATCCAGGGTTTAGTACAGGATATATGCCTCTTTCCCAATTGAAACCATCACATATGGAAATCCAGGCAAAAAAATGATATAATAATGATAATGTTTCTAATGAAAGAAGAGAAGAATGAGTAGCAGTTTTAATGATTTAGGCATTTCTCCTCCCATACTGAAGGCTATTGAGGAGATAGGCTACACCACGCCTACCGAAATACAGAGCAAAGCCATACCACATATATTAAAGCAAAAAGATACCATAGTCAGATCCAAAACCGGAAGCGGAAAAACAGCGGTTTTTGGTGTTCCAATACTACAGTTGACAGATCCTGAAGCTCCCGGTCCCCAGGGTTTGATCCTCACACCCACAAGGGAGCTGGCAGTTCAGGTGGACAACGATCTAAAGCTCCTTTCCAGGCATCTAAGGCACAGGACTACAGCTGTGTATGGCAAGCACAGTATGAATCTTGAAATCCAGGCCATCAAAAAGGGCCTTACCATCATTACGGGCACGCCAGGACGGGTTTATGACCATATAAGTAANGGCAATCTGGAAACCGGAAACATTCGTTTTTTTGTTCTGGACGAAGCTGACCGGATGCTGGATATGGGCTTTATCGATCAGGTTGAAAAGATTATCCGAACCATTCCAAGGGATCGGGTAACCCTCCTTTTTTCAGCCACCATACCACCCGAAATTGAGAAAATATGCGGCAAGTATATGAGAAACCCTCTCACCATTGAGATAGAATCTCGAACAAAGACTGTGGATACCATAAGCCAGTGTTATTTTCGTGTTGAGAACAATGAAAAGCTTACCCGTTTGAACCAGTTACTCCTGACCATACGCCCCGAAAGCTGTATGATCTTCTGCAACACCAAGATAGCTGTGGATCGTGTTACAAGGTTTTTGAACAAAAAAGGATACGCCGCTCAGGCTCTACATGGAGATATCCCTCAGGCCAAACGCCTTGCAACCATGCAGCAGTTTAAGAATGNCGGTTTTCAGTTACTGGTTGCCACGGACGTGGCAGCCCGGGGCATCCATGTGGATGATTTGTCCCTGGTTATCAATTATGACGTTCCCAACGAGAAGGATAACTATGTTCACAGGATTGGGCGCACCGGAAGGGCGGGACAGGACGGAAGGGCNGTATCCCTTGTCACAGGAGAAGATATCATGAGCCTCTATGAGATTGAGGAGCATATCGGCGCCTTGATTGAGCAAGTGAAATGGGCTGAAGAATCCGACCTTGATAAATATGCCGCAGAGATTGAAGAATGGAAAAAGGCTCATGCCCTGTCGGGCAAACAGACTGAAAACATCAACAAANCTGCTGCAAGAAGGCAACGCTCCCGCAGAAGTGGCATCAGCTCTTCCTCTGTGAGAGCCCCACGAGCAAAAGCTGGGTATGCAATGGGCTCAGATGGAAAAGCATCAGAGGGCAAGCCCTCAAAAGCTGCAAGAAAGAGCCCGCCCAGGAGCAAAGCCACCAGCGGACACGTTTCAAACAGAAAGCCTTCCGGAAGGATTAACATTGTGCATTCCAAAAATAACAAAAAACCCGTTTGTGTTGCAGCCAAGCCTTCAATAATCCAGACCTGCGGAAAAAAAGAGGATGGGCATAACCGCGACAACATGAAAAAGCCGTTTATTAAAGGTTTTCTAAGCCGTTTGTTCAGTAATCGGAATAAGTAAGGTTTAAAGGATTGATTGGAAGGGTATACCTGTTATATAGTTATAATACTTATTTTAAATTTACTATTTGCCAGGGGGAAACCGACATGAAAAGAAATNCTAAACAAAACCAGCCTTTAGTGGAACATATCTACACTGCTGATCCATCAGCCCATGTGTTTGAGGGAAAACTGTTCATCTACCCCTCCCATGACCTTGATAAGGATGTTCCATCCAATGATAATGGAGACCAGTATGTCATGGAGGACTACCATGTTCTTTCCATGGATGACATCGACTCGCCCGTCACAGACCATGGCCAGGTACTCCACATGAAGGACGTGCCTTGGGTCTCCCAGCAGATGTGGGCACCGGATGCAGCATATAAGAACAACACCTACTATTTCTATTTCCCAGCCAGAGATAAGGATGGCATTTTCAGAATCGGCGTTGCCACAAGCCCGAACCCTGCCGGCCCCTTCAAACCAGAACCCAATTACATTCAGGGAAGCTTCAGTATTGATCCGGCCGTATATATAGATGATGACGGCAAGGCCTATATGTATTTTGGCGGTTTGTGGGGCGGACAGTTGGAAAAATGGCAAACAGGCACTTTCGATCCAGATGCCCAGGGTCCGTCGGGGGATGAGCCTGCCCTTGGACCAATGGTCGCAGAACTGACCGATGATATGCTCAGTTTTAAAGAGTCGCCCCAGGAGATTCAGATCGTTGACGAGAACGGGAAACCCATAACCGCGGGAGATGAGGACAGGAGATATTTTGAGGGTCCATGGTTGCATAAATACAATGGTTATTACTATCTCTCCTATTCCACCGGTACCACCCACTACATTGTCTACGCGATCAGCAAAAATCCGAAAGGCCCCTTTGTTTACAAGGGGCGGATACTTGAACCGGTTATGGGCTGGACAACTCATCATTCCATTGTCGAGTTTAAGGGGAAATGGTATTTGTTCTACCATGACAGCTCCCTGTCGGGAGGTATAGACAACAAACGAAGTGTTAAATTCACAGAACTGAAATATAATCCTGACGGTACCATCCAGACCATCAAACCCTATGGATGAACCTGACTTATAGAGTTTATGAGGACGGTATGCCGTGCCGGCTTAAAGCCTTGCAGGCAGCCGTCCTTTTTGTTTAAGCTTATAGGATTGAATNACTCCAGTGCTTTTGTGCCTGATCACTGAATAAAAAAATCACAGCAGGCCTCCAAAAAATCCTTTCAAAGGGCTAGAAATTTTATCCTTTTGGATAATTGACAGCCTATCGATGCATAGTTATAATGGTTTAAGCGATATGTAGAACCTTGATTCCTGATCAACATCTGGGCATCTCACCCATTGCGGCTGAGTGCCCATTGTCATTTAAAGTGTCTTTCCATATGCCGCATAATATGTATATTTATTAATATTATGTGCGCAATTGCCATACAAATACTTTTAATAAGTTTGGAGGTCTGATGATGAGTAATTCACCCTATAACCCTTATGAGACTGCCCAGGCTCAATTTGACAAGGTGGCCTCTCAGCTCGGTCTGGACGAGGCANCCAGGGAGCTGCTCAGGCAACCTATGCGTGAATATCACTTCTTAATCCCCGTGCAAATGGATGACGGAAGCTATAAAGTTTTCAAGGGCTATCGTATTCAGCACAATGATGCAAGAGGACCGGCAAAGGGCGGCATTCGCTTCCACCCTCAGGAGACAGAGGATACCATCCGTGCCCTGTCTATGTGGATGACCTGGAAATGCTCAGTTGTTGATATTCCCCTTGGAGGAGGAAAGGGCGGTGTAATCTGCGATCCCCGCACTCTGTCCGAGAGAGAGCAGGAACAGGTCTGCCGCGGCTATATTCGCCAGTTGGCAAAGAATATGGGACCAAACCTTGACGTGCCCGCTCCCGACGTGATGACCAATGCAAAGCATATGCTCTGGATGCTGGATGAGTTTGAAACCATACATGGCGGAAGGTATCCGGGATTTATCACAGGAAAGCCCGTAGGTATGGGAGGATCCCTTGGAAGAACCGAGGCTACCGGCTATGGGGTTATATACGTTCTGCGTGAGGCATTAAAAGAGCTGGAAATCGATATTACCAAAACAACTGCGAGCTTCCAGGGCTTCGGTAATGTAGCCCAGCATGCTGTCAGGCTATACAGCCAGTTGGGCGGCAAGGTTATTGCCATCTCCTGTTGGGACAACACCGACAAGAAGGCCTACACTTTCCGCAGGGAAAACGGCATGAACATTGATGAACTCACCGGTATCACCGATAAGTTCGGTACCATAAACAAGGATAAGGCTTTGGAACTGGGATACGAGGTACTTCCCGGGGATGCCTGGATAGAGCAGAATGTAGATATTCTGATACCCGCTGCTCTGGAAAACCAGATCACCGCTGAGAATGTCAACAAAATAAGCAGCCAGGTAAAAGTGATCGCCGAGGCGGCCAATGGTCCTACCACCAATGATGCTGATAANGTGATCAACGAAAAGGGTATATTCGTTATCCCCGATTTTCTGGCAAATGCCGGAGGTGTTACATGTAGCTATTTCGAACAGGTTCAGTGCAATATGAACTATTACTGGGAGAAGGATGAAGTTCTCGAGAAGCTGGATACAAAGATGACCTCTGCGTTTAAGGCTGTGTACGAATTATCAAAAACCCAAAACCTTACCATGCGGGATGCGGCATATGTGATTGCCATCAACCGTGTGGCACAGACTGTGAAAAGCCGCGGTTGGGTATAATCCTGTCATATTAAGAGGGCTGTATGTGCAGCCCTCTTTTTAAAACTCTCTTTTCTTATATAGCCTTAAGGATATCCCATAGGATATTGCCAGCATGGCGATTGCCGCTCCTGCTGTGATTATACCGACCACTGTATCGTTCTGCTTCGCAAGGAATAATCCTGTCCTGCTGAGGATAGTGCTGTCTGTTATAACCTTGGACGCCAAAAGATTTATGCCGAAGAACAATCCAAAGAACAAAATGAAGTAATAGATTCTGGATTTGATATATCCAAGCCTGAAATAGAAGGGCAGATATATACTGGTTATGACGGACGAGGCTAAAAAGGCTCCAATCAATCCATCCAGGGTGATATAGTACAGATTCGGAATCATGTTCAGCATCCCGATTACCCAGGTTCCAAGGCCATATACGGCAACAGCAAACAGCATGTAAATGATAACCATCAGGTATCTCGCACCTACAATAACCTGCCGGCTCAAAGGCAGGCTATTGAGTATGACATCGGACTTATTCTTTTCATCCAGAGCACAGCTGCTCACCATCAGCATATGGGTTATGGCAACCATGCAAAAGGTGAATACGCCGGCAGCGCTGTCCAGGCTTGAAAACACAAAAAGCATGAATACCAGATACAGCGCACTGAAAGCCATGGTTCTCTTCAGAAGGTAAATATCTTTGAGCATCAAGCTAAGCATCCTGATTCCTCCTTGCGAAATACAACATGATATCATCCAGCGTGGGTTTTTCGATAACAATACTTTCTCCGAGCATTTTTCTGATGTTTTTCCTGTCCATTGCCAGACCCTCAAATCCGAATCTGTTTTCCCTTATCCCAATAAAATTCTTTTTCTCCTCCTCACCAATAAGCCCATTGGCACCCTTGACCAGGCAATAGTTCTCCAATATATCATCCTTGGCCGATGAAAAGACGACCTTCCCCTCATTGATGAATGTAATAAAATCGGCTACCCTGTCCAGATCTGAAGTGATATGGGTGGAGAAGAAAACACCCTTGTCTTCTTCTCTGCTGACACTGGTGAGGATGTCGAGCAATTCGCGCCTGACTATAGGATCCAAACCTGAGGTGGGTTCATCCATAATCAAAAGGTCAGCGTTATGGGATAAGGCTATGGCCAGGGAGTACTTCATCTTCATTCCCTTTGACAGATCCTTGATCTGCTTGTTCAGAGGCAGTTCAAAACGTCTCATATAGTTGGTGAAGGCATTGTCATCCCAGTTTTTGTACAGTGGGGCAAACACTCTCTTCATCTGCAGCGGAGTCAGCTCCTCGTAATAATAGTTTTCATCGTATACAAAGCCTATGCGGTTTTTGATCTCCTTTTCATGCCTGATGTTATCCTTACCAAAAACAAGAATCTCGCCTGCATCCTTTCTGAGCAGATTCATAATAAGCTTTATTGTTGTGCTCTTTCCCGCCCCGTTTGGTCCGATGAAACCCATGATATAGCCTTTTTCCATGGACAGGCTGATATTATCCAGCTTAAAGCCCTTGAATTCTTTGGTCAGGTTCTGAACCTGAAGAATCTTCTTCACGGCACTACTCCTCCTCATACAATATATTGAGCATGTTCAGCAGTTCATCTTTACCCAGTTCGATGGATTTGGCTGCGTCCACCGCCTCAGCCAGCTTTTCCTCAACTATCCTGTACCGCATTTCCCTCAGCAGCTGCTTATTCTGAGCTGCCACATAAGAACCCTTACCGGGTACGGTTTCAAGATAACCCTCCCGCTCAAGCTCATCATAGGCACGCTTTGTTGTGATTACGCTGATCTGGAGCTCTTTGGCAAGAACCCTTATGGATGGGAGCAGATCCCCGGCATTGAGTTCTCCCCTCATGATGTGGTTCTTGATCTGCCTCACAATCTGCTCATAGATCGGTTCTTCAGAAGAATTGGAAATAATGATGTTCATAATCCTTCCTTCATCCCTATCGTTATTACTGTGTATATACATTATATACAGTAATAACAATCAGGTCAACTGCCTTTTTGCTTTTGCTCTAAGAATGTCGGAACTGATTATAGAACTCCTGATAAAAAACAACCGGAGCAGGACAAATAATTCCGCTCCGGTATTGTTTCTTCAATTCATAGTATGGGTATCCAGCAGCTCCCTGTTACTGTGCAAGGCAATTTCTCAGAAAGGTTGCGAATTCATCCTTTACTTCATGCCTTGATATGAATCCCATGTTCGGATAGTAAACAGTTTCAAAATATACTCCGCTCTTATTGTATATCCTTATGGTAATTGAGTTGGCAAGCGCGTCTGTACCCGCCCTACCCTCATAGCTGGCCGATGTCTCTCCCTGATGGCTGGTTTCATTTTGGGTATTGGACCCCACGGGTCTGTGGTATATCCCGTCATCGGCATAATCAACCGGTGCTGCCTCGTTACGGACCGAAGGCTCGGGGACGGCATCCCAGCCGGTATGGTCGGGTGCAACTGGCATGTCGTAAAATGTACCATCCATGTAATCGGGGGGCACCTGATGCACTACCGTGCCGTCTGGCTCAGGTATAGCCGGGTCAGGAACTGCATCAAAAGGCACACTGTCGCTACCTTCAAAGTTAAACAGCTTGTCAAAATATTTATCGCTGGAATTGGGTATTACCGAATAATAATCATAAAATGTTCGGATTTTCTGTCTGTCAGTTAATTCGGCCAGGATATCCATGCGACCTTCTATCTTTGCCTGCTCGCTATGCCCAATGAACAGTATCCTGGCGATATCATCGGCTCCAAATATACCGTAGAGCTCCAGATAGTCCCTGGTGTCCTCATCCTGATTGTTCAAATAACTATCAAAGGCAAAGAATCTGAAAAGCTGATAGCCGGTTTCCTTCTTTACCGCCACAACTGCCTCGCCGCCGGCAGGCATGTACCTGTACACATCAAAGCCTATAAGGCTCTCATCAATACCTTCGGATATGGTGGCAAGTTTTTCACCGATATCCTCATCAGCAATGGTCTCAGGCAGTCCAAACCCGACCTTTTGTTCATCGCGCAACACTATATAATGCCTGTCTCCAAGCTGGAACTGATCCTTCAGCACAGCAGCAAAATCCTCCCTGGGCGCTGACCCAATACTGTCACCAGCGCTTATTCTGCCATCCTCAGTATTTCTGGTGAGCAGGTTCCCCGAAGACAAGCTCCATATTGCTAGGCCTGCGACCACCACCAGGGCCATTGCCATCACAGGTATGGCCTTTCTCGGGTTGAATGATACTCCTGATGCTGTACCCCTGGCTTTTTTAGACTTACTCAATATATTATTCAGCATTCTGTTCTCGGCTTCCCGACTGGGCCCGATACTATCGAATGATCGCTTTAAATCTTCCCGTCTCATTCCATATCTCCCTCCATTTCAATTCTGAGAAGTTTTCGCCCGGTATGAAGGTGGCTTCTTATGGTAGAAACCTTCTTCCCAAGAATCCTTGCAATCTCCACCGTGGAATACCCCTCGTAATAATACATGTAGACCACTGTTTTATACTTTGAAGGAAGCTTGATTACCTTATTTAGGGTCTCATCTATAGTGATGGCATCCTCAGCCGCCACATCAGCCACTGCATCCATGCCCACCCTTTTACTCCACCAATGGCGAAAATGATCCTTGCACAGATTTGTAGCTGTCCTGATCAACCATGCCTTTTCGTGTTCCTCACTTTCAAATCGTGTCCCATCCCTCATCAGACGAAGGAAGGTATTCTGCACCATGTCCTCGGTGTCATGGTTGTTTTTCATGTACATGAAACACACACGGTATACCGTTTTTACGTGGCGATGATAGATCTGTGACAGTTCTTCATCCGTACGCAACAAAGAACGTCCCACTTAAACTTCCTCCTTTCACTTATAATACGATTGAAAACGGGAAAACGTTGAGAACAAATTTATCTCATAATAATCCTGAATATCAGAATTCAAATCTACCGGCATGATAGCCGTAAATGAACAGATGGTAAAATGCTTTCAATTGATGAGTGAATTCCCCATCTTAAGCAGTGCCTGATAGTCACTGGGATCGGTTGTCCAGAATATGGCATAGTAGGCCTTTACTCCAATGCGTTTAAGAACCTCATGGCGATGGTTACCGTCATTAATCTCGTAATAGCCCCTGGCATAGTTGACTATGAGAGGCGGCATATCCCACCCATGCTGCAATGCATGAATCATACCGTTAACAATACTCTCGAAGCCATCCCTGTCAACCCGGTAGATCATGCCAGGCTCAGGTCCGCAGCGCCGATTCAGCCTATCCAGTTTAACAAGCATGGGGCCGGCATAAAACCGGTGGCGAAGCTTCAGTCCATCGGAAAAAGCCTTATTATGTCCCGGACCATTCAAAAATCCATGAACCCATGCTTCAATCAGTCCCTTTCTGGCATAATCCATGGCGCCCTGCAGTGTAAACGGGTACATTCGCGCAAATCCTTCCGAAATCATCACCATAATAGTATATGAAAACCGGGGGATTTGTGTAAACAGGCCTGGTCACGGNAGTTCCAGCCTCGTCTTCTGTCTCCTTCAGCGGGAAAAACGCTGCCACTACCTCTTTTATGAGCCCCGCAGCAGTTCNCCTGCGAGAAAACCTACGGTGTAGTCCAGGACCTCTTCTTCCCAATCCTTCCTGTTGAAGGTATGATCTGCGTCAGGGATGGTATGAAGATCAGCATTGTTCCCATAGATCTCCAGGTATCGCTCCGAAACCTGGTACGGAACAACCTGATCCTTATCGCCATGCAACAGCAGGACCCTTTTGTCATAGGACGCAGCTCTTTTATAGGTATCCAACTCCAATGCGGTATCCAAAAAACCTATACCAAGGGTGAGGCCTCCCACATCCCACAAGCCCTTTGAACGAAAGGCCTGAATCTCTTCGTGACTCCTGTCCTGAGTAAGCCGCTCCCCCATGTCTCCAGCAGGAGCCCAAAGGCACAGCGCCGCCACTTCTTCCTTTCGGTCACCGGCAAGCAGGCTGGCCACAGTCCCTCCCATGCTAAGACCTACAACTCCGATGCGTTCAGCATCGGCAAAGGGCAGGGATTTTGCGTAGTCCAGGATGGCCTTGGCATCATCAAGCTCGGTAAGAATGGTCATATCCTCAAAATCCCCATCACTTTCACCGCTTCCGCCAAAATCAAATCGCAAGCTTGCTATTCCGGTTTTTTCAAGACGTCTGGAGAGTTTGACAAAAATAAAATGGGGCTCAACCTTTGTTCCGGTAAACCCGTGGAAGATACAAACTACCGGAACCTTTCCGGGGGCATTATCCGGGATGTGCAGCATCCCTCTTAGTGTGAGGTTTCTGCTTTCAATCTCAACGGCTTTTTGCATGGCACTCTTCTCCCTTCAATATTGGCAAAGCCAAACATAGGCTGTGGCTTCAAAAAAGGATTCCCATTCACACTGAATTATATCCAAAACAGCACTTTCAGTCCATAGGCCGGCAAATCACCGGTCTGAAGGGTGCTGGTGCCATCCGGGAATCACGGCAGGATACCTCAAAAACAGATAAAAAAACGGCAGGTGTTTCCTGCCGCATGGTTTCTATTTTACTGTCTGAGCCTCCACCAGCCTTCGGACACCATATTTCTCCCTCAGGCGGGGCTTTTCGATCTTCCCGGTGGGGTTTCGGGGAATCTGATCAAATATGATCTCTCTTGGACGTTTATACCGGGGAAGCTCCCTGCAGAATTCGTAAATTTCGGATTCGGTGCATATAGCTCCGGGCTTCAATTCTATAATGGCTGCTGCGATCTCGCCCAGACGCTCATGGGGTAATCCGATTACTGCAGCATCCTTGATGGCATCATGCTCCCTGAGGAAGTCCTCAATCTGCACCGGATATATATTCTCACCACCGCTTATGATGACATCCTTTTTCCTGTCTACCAGATAGATAAAGCCATCTTCATCCATACGGGCCATATCTCCCGTAAGTAGCCAGCCATCCTTTAAGACAGCCTCGGTTGCTTTTGGATCCTTGTAGTAGCATTTCATCAGGCCAGGCCCTTTAACTGCCAGCTCTCCCACTTCTCCCTTAGATACCGGGCAGCCTTTTTCGTCAACAATCTTTGCCTCCCAGTTGTGCCCAGGTTTTCCGATGGCGCCTACCTTATGAATGTTCTCAACACCCAGATGCACGCAGCCAGGACCTATGGATTCACTAAGCCCGTAATTGGTGTCGTAGATATGATGGGGAAAATACTTTTTCCAACGTTTTATCAGGCTTGGAGGCACAGGCTGGGCGCCAATATGCATCAGCCTCCACTGGGACAGTTCATAGTCCTCCAACTTCACGTCGCCTCTTTCAATGGCATCCAGAATATCCTGGGCCCAGGGCACCAAAAGCCACACAATGGTGATTCTTTCATCCGAAATGGTTCTCAGAATCCAATCGGGCTTTATCCCTCGCAGCAATACGGCTTTACTTCCCGACAGCAGGCTTCCGAACCAGTGCATCTTGGCTCCTGTATGGTAGAGGGGCGGTATGCACAGGAAATTGTCCTCACGGGTCTGTCCATGGTGGGCTAATTCAGTCTCACAGGCGCACATGAGACTTCTGTGGGTATGTAGAATTGCCTTTGGAAACCCGGTAGTCCCGGAGGAGAAGTAGATAGCGGCATCATCGTCATCGCTGAGTTCAATTTTCGGTGCTTCAGAAGAGCAATTGGCCGTCAGTCTGTCATAGCTTTCGGCAAAAGATGGTCTGCCCTCTCCCGCATATAGGAGAAGCTTTACCTGGGGTATCTTGTCGTATATGGTTTCCATTCGCCCTATGAATTCGGGTCCGAAAATCAGGGCTTCGGTGTCCGACAGGTTGAGACAGTATTTAATCTCCTCAGCTGTGTAGCGGAAATTCAACGGCACTGCCACAGCACCTGTTTTCAATATGCCAAAATAGACAGGCAGCCATTCAAGACAGTTCATCAGCAGTATGGCGACCTTTTGACCCTTCTTTATTCCCCTCTTCAAGAGAAGATTGGCCATGCGATTTGCTTTCTCATCAAATACGCGCCAGGTCATATCCCTTCGATATTCGCCTGCAGGGTTGTTTTCGATGAGTTCATATTCACGCCATATCACGTTGTGACTTTCCTGAAGATCCAGATTGATTTCGGTCAGAGCCAGCTCATGACAGTATTTTTCAGCATTGCGAGCCAGCAATTCGGTAATAGGCATTTTTTCCTTCCTCCCGTTCTACCATACTGATAAGAAGTGGCACATGAAACCAATATACCGTACTTCCATAATAAAGAGCCAGGGTCTGACAAACAAACCACCGGCAATCTTACAAAATGCTACACAATATTATAATAGTACATCGCCAATTATTCAACAGCCTCTTTAGAAGCACAGGGAGCCATAGAATGGTTCTATGGCACCACCATCTTTTGTTCCAGGTTTACAATCTGCCTTTTGTATACCCGCCTTAAGAATATGACACTGAAGACAAATGATGCTATCTCGGAAATTGGGAATGCCCACCATACTGAATTCACCGAGCCTGTAAGAGACAGCAGGTATGCCGTTGGAAGTAACACTACCAACTGCCTGATGATCGACACGATAAGGCTTAGGACGCCATTACCCAGAGCCTGGAACACTCCCCCGGCGACCACGCAGAAACCAGCGAAGATAAAGCTGAGGCTGATGGTTCTCAAGGCTGGTATGCCAATGAACAGCATGTTTTCAGTGGCGTTGAACAACATGAGCATTTCATTTGGAAGCAGTTGCAGAAGCACAAGCCCGGCGAACATGATACAAACAGCATATATCATGCCCAACCTGACTGCTTTAATGATACGTTCCTTCTTCCTGGCTCCAAAATTGTAGGCCACAATGGGAATTATGCCATGATTCAGACCGAAGACCGGCATGAAAACAAAACTCTGAAGCCTGAAATAGACCCCAAACACAGCGGTTGCAGTCTCAGTGAAGGAAAGAAGTATTCTGTTCAGGAAATAATTCATGATTGAACCGATGGAGATCATCAGTGTGGAAGGTATGCCCACGGCATAGATCTTCTTTATGATTTCCAGGTTAGGCTTGAATTTTCTGAATATAATCCTTATCTCATGATTCTTTCGCAGGTTAAACCATATGGCAACCAGCATGCCGGAGGTTTGCCCGATAACTGTGGCAATGGCGGCACCTTTTACTCCCAGAGCCGGAAAACCTAGAAGTCCAAAGATCATGATAGGGTCAAGGATTATGTTGACTATGGCTCCCGTTGTCTGGGAGATCATGGCATAGAAAGTCTTTCCGGTTGACTGAAGAAGCCTTTCGAATATGATCTGCCCAAAAAGAGGTAATGAGAACGTGGTACAAATAAAAAGATAGTCAGTTCCATAGTCTACTATTTCAAGAATGTTGGTCTGTGACCGGAAGAATGCTCTCGATCCCAGTATTCCAAAGATAGAAAACGCGATAAAGGTCAGAAAAAAGAGAAAAATTCCGTTAACAGCAGCTTTATTAGCCCTGTCAAAATTCTTCTCCCCAAGGCTTTTTGACAATAAAGCATTAACACCTGTGCCCGTACCCGCACCAAATGCGATCATCAGGTTTTGAACCGGGAAAGCCAGGGATACTGCCGTAAGGGCATTCTCACTGATTTGGGAGACAAAGATGCTGTCCACTATATTGTAAAGGGCTTGCACCAGCATGGAGGCCATCATCGGAATTGACATGGAAATAAGCAGCTTGCTTATGGGCATAACGCCCATCTTGTTCTCCTGGTGTCCCAAAGTTGTATCTTTCATTAATACATCACCTTTTCGTATGTTCTGCCACGAGTTCTTTTATCATGTGTACTGCAGTTGAAATACCTATACTGCTGTCAATACAGAGATGGTAGTTCTGTGCTCGTCCCCATTTCTTATGGGTATAGTAATTATAATACGAAGCACGGTTTTTGTCCTGTTTTCTGATATAATCCTCCAGGTTGGATTGGTCTTCCCCATACTCCTCCCTGATTCTTTTGATCCTTTCTTCTATCGGGGCGTGAATGAAGACTCTGAAGCAGTTCGGCTTATCTCTTAATACATAGTCGGCGCACCTGCCCACTATCACGCAGGGGCTCTCCTCCGCAACCTTCTGAATCGCCTTGGATTGGGCAAGAAAAATCTTCTCCGATGCCGGAAGTTCATACCCGGTCATATACAGATTATTGATAAAGCTGATAGTCCTCTTCTGTTCCATCTTNTGCACGAACTCCTCGGCAAANCCGCTTTCCCTGGCTGCCAGGACAATCAACTCCCTGTCGTAGAAGGCAATGTTCAGTTCCTTTGCCACCTGTTGCCCTATTAATCGGCCACCGCTACCGTATTCACGGCCTATGGTGATACAAAAATTCTCCATGCAACATACCTCCTTTGAAATAAGATTACCCCTATTCAAAGATAAATGCAATCACCTGTTATTTTGACCAAGCCTCATACTATACCTTTATCTATTTTTGTTGCATTGACATAAATCAATAGAAGTGATAATATGAAAATCAGATGTTAGAATTATATAAAATGTTAGAATCCTAACTAATTACTGATGGGAGGTCAAAATCATGTCTTTGCAGTATCATCTCAAAATAAAAAAAGGAGATGTTGCACCCTACGTTTTGTTACCCGGCGACCCTAAGAGGGTTGAGAAAGTAGCCAGTTATTGGGATGAAGCTAAACTGGTTGCCGATAACCGTGAATATGTTACCTATACAGGAACGTATAAGGGTGCGCCTATCACTTGTACAAGTACCGGAATCGGTTGTCCTTCAACTTCCATAGCGATGGAAGAATTGGCCCGCTGTGGTGCTA
>JGI24708J26588_10000726_pt1 | contig 26771 bp, 23 predicted proteins | sample BioPla1DNA2_FD_26588 | JGI IMG/M metagenome (IMG submission 26588) | reverse complement strand
TTAATGTGAAATATGCAATATATATCATTCCTTTTTTGTATTTGCTTTCTTTATTACTTGTTCAGCTTATTAGTAAACCGGAAATATATAGTTTTTGGATGATTGGTGGCTTATTAATGTCTATGCTAATAGACAATAAGCTAGGCATTATGGTGTATTACAATCTTACATTTATATTAAGTTTGTCACATTGGCTTAAACTAGAGACCACCATTCATTTACTTATTATGGGCGTTTTGTTTACCTTACTATCAGACTCACTTAAGAGAAGGTCTACAGTAGTATATGCGTCCATTATTTTGCTGTCCAGCAATATTACCTTATCATTTATTTTAAATAATTTTATATTTGAATCAAATAGCAATGTTAATTATTTGGCTTCTTTATTTAGTATCTTTGCAGTACTAGTTGTGGCCTTTTTACTATCTAACCTATACAATAGGCTTATTACTAGTGATATAATAAAAACAAAGGCTTCTAGTAATTTAATCACTAATAAAACAGAAGACAAGATGGTAGTCAATAGCTTGGAAATGAATAAAAATAACATTGATACAGTTTCTTATAATGATGAAACTGATAATTATGATAAGGGAGTAAGGACAAGTTATCAGCTTTTACTTTCTGAGGATAATGAACTTCTAGTAAGGATGAAAAAGTATTCAGAGGCTCTCTATAATCATAGTAGATTAATTGGTGATTTATCGGCTCGTGCAGCTAGTCTTATAGGGGCTGATGAGGTCTTATCTAGGGCTGGAGGTTATTATCATGAAATAGGTAAGATTGTAGGTAGAGACTATATAGAGGAGGGGCTTAAATTAGCTGATAAATACGGGTTTCCTGATGAACTTAAAGAAATAATAAAGCAGCATAATATTAAGTATGATAAGCCCACCTTTGTAGAAGCAGCTATTGTTATGATATCTGATAATGTGGTATCTACAATTGATTACATAGATAAAACAGGAGATAAAAAGTTTTCACCTGATAAAATAGTTGACAACCTTTTTCGTATGAGAATGGATAAGGGAACCTTTGACGATTGTGGACTATGTGTGAAGAATTTTAAGCTCTTAAAAGATTTTTATATAAAAGAATTTGGGAAAGCTAATAAGTATTAGAGGAGGCAGCTAATTGAATATTCATATGGAATATGAGGCTAATGTAGATTTGGATTTTGATTATAATAAGCTAATTAATGATGTAATTATAGAATGTATTCGATATGAAGGCTGTCCATATGAGCCTGAAATCAGTGTTTTACTTACAAATGATAAAGAAATACAGGAGATAAACAAGGAATTTAGGGGTATAGATAAGGCAACAGATGTTCTGTCATTTCCCATGATAGACTACGATAAACCAGGTGATTTTTCTGATTTGAAAGAGGAAGCAAGACAATATTTTAATCCAGACACTGGTCATCTCTTGCTGGGAGACATTGTTATATCTGTTGAAAGAGCAATAAAACAAGCAGAGGAATACGNTCACTCAATTACTAGAGAAATAGGTTTTTTAACTGCCCACAGTATGTTTCATCTGATGGGCTATGATCATATATCAGACGAAGAAAGACTTATTATGGAGGACAAGCAAGATGATGTCTTAAGTCAGTTAAATATTCTTAGATAATATTTTGAANGGCAAATAATATGAAAAAACCAGTATTTATAATTGTTTTAATTATAATTGCCATGGCTACTGCTAGCTGTAAAAAAGATAAACCATATGATAAGGATGATATAATTCAGGAATTAGAAGATAAGCCAATTGTAACCAAGCCGGTAGTACCANACAATACAAAGGACCCAGATATTGAGATAATTGAAGATAACCATGATGGTGAGATGAGAAGTAATTTAACAGGACTTTGGGTTCCAATTGAAATTGGAAGTAAACGGCCCCTTGCGATACAGTTTTCGAATTTTAAGACAGTGAGAAATCAATGGGGGATTGGTCAAGCTGATATTATTTATGAAGCCTTTGTCGAAGGTGGNATTACAAGGCTCTTAGCTATCGGCCAAAGTTTTACAGGGGATAGGATAGGGTCTATAAGAAGTTCCAGACATTATTTTGTTAGCTTTGCAGATGAATATGATGCAATTTACATTCACTTTGGAAAGACTAAATATGCTGTAAGTAAGCTTAAAGACCTAGCTATTAATAATCTTGATGGTGAATCCGGAATTGGGTCTTCTGTTTTTTACCGTGATAAGTCCATGAAGGCACCTCACAATGCCTTTACAAGCTTAGATAGAATCCTTGAAGGTATTAAACTTAAGGGATATAATGTAGACCATAGTGAAGACTATGAGCCCCATTTTAGGTTTTATGAAGAGGATACAGTACTTTTAGATGGGACAGACTGTAATAAGCTATCTATTAAATATAATGATAATAAGCCATATTTTATATATGACACAGAAGACAAGCTTTATTTACGCCACCAATTTGGTGAGATTCATAAGGACTCTAATACTGGCCAGCAGTTGGCATTTAAAAACATAATTGTTCAATTTGTAAAGGAATGGGATATTGATAAGAATGGATACCAGACCATGGATATAGAAAATGCTGAAGGAACTGGCTATTATATTAGCAATGGTAAGATGCAAGAGATTACTTGGAAGAAAAACGAGAAAAACAAATGGATGAGATATTTTAATTCCCAAGGGGAAGAATTGACCTTAAACTCAGGAAAAACATATATTTCGGTTTATCCAAATAATCGTATAAAAGATGTAGTTATAGAATAAGGATAGGATCCTAATGGATAAATCCAAGGGATAAATCCTTAAGAAATACAGGCGATTATTGTATGATTGCCAAGATAAAAGGAGAGAAACATGGCTAATGAAGGAAGAGATAATCAGTTTTTGATACAAGGAAGTATACTGGCCGCTGCATCATTAATTGTGAGAATGATAGGTCTTATATATCGGATACCAATGACGAGGATTATTGGTGATGAGGGTATGGGATTATATACAATTGCTTATGAAATATATGGCCTAGCATTAATACTTTCATCCTATAGCTTGCCAATTGCAGTCTCTAAACTAATATCAGCAAAAAATATAAAGAGGGAGTATAAAAACTCTTATCGTATATTTATCTGCGCTATGGGATTTGCTTTAGTTGTTGGTCTTGTCTCAACTCTTGTTTTGTTTTTTGGTGCAAATTTCTTTGCAACCGTAGTGAATAACGATCCTAAGGCAATATTGCCTATAAGGGTTCTAGCTCCTACCTTATTTGTATTTTCAATAATGGGAGTTCTTAGGGGATTTTATCAGGGGAAGAACACCATGATTCCCACAGCAGTATCTCAAATCATAGAACAGATAGTAAATGCTTTTGTTAGTATTTTAGGTGCGTATTTTTTTATGAAAAGCTTTAGTGCTTCTACTAATATAGCAGCATATGGTGCGGCAGGAGCAACTCTGGGAACTTTAATAGGTGCTATAGCAGGACTATTATTCTTAGTATTTGTATATATTCTTTATCGTCCAGTTTTAAATAGGCAGATTAAGAAAGATAGAAGTACATACTTAGATTCTTATAAAGATATATATAAAATGATAATTATTACAATATCTCCAATTATTCTTAGTCAAACTGTATATCATATAAGTGGAGTTATTGATAATGCTTTATTTGGAAATATTATGGCTAGTAAAGAAGTGGCATATTTTGATAATACAGTATTTAATAATACTAACCCTGCTAGCTTATATTCTTTAGAAAACATTAGGGTATTGCTTGGAATTTATAATAACAAATATCGTACTCTGACAAATATACCAGTTGCTATAGCCTCTGCTATAGGTGCAGCGATAATTACTAGTATTGCTGCAGCAAAAGCAAAAGGAATGGATGCAGTTATACGTAATAGAACTCATATAGCTATCAAATTCAACATGATAATTGCCATTCCTGCAGCAGTTGGAATGGGTGTTTTAGCTTATCCTATACTTAATATGCTTTTTCCTGGAGCAAATCAGTTAGATGCCAATTATCTTAAACTTGGTTCAATAGCTATAGTATTTTTCTCATACTCCACAGTGACCACTTCAATACTTCAGGGAGTCAATAAGCTTCGTATTCCTGTAATTAATGCTGCTATATCCTTAGGCTTTCACGTATTATTGGTTTTCTTCTTATTGAAATTCACATCCTTAAGTGGTTATGTATTAGTAATTGGTAATGTAACCTTTGCTCTGCTAGTATGTATACTTAATTGGGTGGCCCTTGAGAGATATATAGAATACAGACAGGAGACTATTAAAACCTTTGTAATTCCCACTGTTAGTGCTGGCCTCATGGGTATTTTTGTATACTTCATCTATAAAGGATTCCATATTTTGACTGGAAGTAACACCTTAGCCACACTTATTTCTTTGCTTCTAGCTATAATTATTTACTTTACACTGGTTATTTTTTTGAAGGGTATTGAGGAAGAGGAACTTAGGAGTCTACCAAAGGGTGACCTTATCATAGGTATTTTACAAAGGGTTAATATTTTAAAGAATTAATATGCTTAGCTTCTGTAGGTGGTTTTTTATAAAGAATGGAACTAATTGTAACAATAATAAGGCTTAAAATGTATAAACATATAAATATTGGTGAAAATATATGCCAAAGGAGTGGTTTCAATGAAACTCAAAAAGGCATATATTTTTTTACTAAGTTTTTTTGGACTATCAGTTTTATTTACTGGATCCTATTATTTGAGTTATCAGCGTGCTTTGAGAGAATTTAATAAAAAAGCAACCCAGCGGTCAGATGAATTTGCTGCTCTTCATGATAACCCAGAAGTAAGGTCAGGTATAAATGAATATGATAGTGAAATTATTGAAGAAGTTGAAAATAATGAAGATGAGGAAAGTTTATCTGTAGCTGTCCAGCCTGAACCCATAATACAGCCATCTACAAAATATGTATTAGAGATATATGATCGTCATGAGGGCACGCTTAATCAAATGGAGCAAAACCCACCTGGTGATATAGTCGGACTTAGCAGAGATGAGGTTGAAAAATACCTAGATGAATATATGAGGGATCTTCCTCTTTCTGAGTATAATAAGGGGTTGTTATCATATGAACTTTTATCTTTTTCGGATAAACAGGTTAAATTTAGAAAGAGCTATGATGCTGAAATGGTACCATATAGATTTTATGTAGTTGTAAAAAACGGGTATGTTGTGGTTTATAATAGTGATTTAAAATCGGTTTTTGACTACACCCATATCGAGGCAAAAAACCTGCCTGAGGAGGATAGGATAGCTCTTAGTCAAGGTATATATATAGATAATATTGATGATTTGTATTCGTTATTAGAAAGTTATACCAGCTAAAAACCCAGGTAATTAATGTACTAATAAGATGATTATTGCAACATAAGGATTGTGGCTTGCTACAGTCCTTTTGTATGTAATTGAAAAGTTCCTCCTATTACATAAATAAATGTCTGTCAAACTCTCTCTTATATTCCCATTATTTATTGTTTCTTTAAATTTTATAAAACATTATTAAATAAAGTAATAAATACTTGAATTAATAGTCGCCTTAAAATATAATGAAAACAATGTATTGACTTGGAGGCTTTTAAGTTGATTTATGATGTAATAGTTGTTGGTGCAGGTGCATCAGGTATGATTTCTGCAATTGTAGCTGCAGAAAAAGCCAGCTCTGTACTTATAATTGAACAGAAGGAAAAGGCAGGCAAAAAAATACTAGCAACTGGTAATGGAAAATGCAACTATACCAACATGGACCAGACCCTTGATTGCTATCGCTCTGATGACAGTACATTTGTAAAGAAGGTACTGTCTAATTTTGATAACCATAAGACCTTGGAGTTTTTTAATAGACTTGGTATTTACCCTAAGAATCGGGATGGATATATTTATCCAAATTCTCAACAAGCTGCTAGCATTGTTTCAGTACTATTAATGGAATGTGAAAGATTAAAAATAAATATTATATATAATGAAAAGGTAACAAGTATTACTAAGCCTGATTATACTATAACCACACTTAATCCTGATATGGTTAGGTCTATATATCAAGCAAAGAAGGTAATTCTTGCAACAGGAGGCTGTGCTTCTCCAAAGTTAGGCTCTGATGGCAGTGGATATGATCTGGCCAAATCCTTTGGACATAGGATTATAAAGCCTTTGCCAGCCTTGGTTTCACTAAAGTCGCCAAATAAATTCTGTAAAACTGTATCTGGTGTTCGATTACAAGCACAAGTTAAGGCTTTTGTAGATTCAAAGATATTAGCAAATGAAAAGGGAGAAATTATATTTACTGATTACGGTATATCTGGAATTCCTATAATGCAGTTAAGCCGATTTGTCTCTAGGGCATTGGATGATAATAGGAAAGCTTACCTAACGCTAGATTTCTTTTACCAAGGAAGCCATGATGAGTTATATTCTTTACTACTAAGTCGTTGTAATAATAATCCAGACAAAACACTTGAGCAGATGATGATAGGATTATTTAATCATAAGCTAAACCGTGTTCTAATAAAAGAAACGGGCCTTGATATTACTAGACCTTGTAGTAAGGTGAAAAAATCTGATATAGATAATTTGTCTAAAAAAATAAAGAACTTTATAATTAGAATTAATTCTACAAACAGCTTTGATTTTGCTCAAGTAACCACTGGAGGAATTCCGGTAACTGAAATTGACCCCATGACTATGGAGTCTAAGAAGAAAAGAGGACTATACCTTACAGGTGAATTAATTGATGTTGATGGGACCTGTGGAGGATATAATCTTCAATGGGCTTGGAGTACAGGTTATATAGCAGGAAGTAACTGTAATAAATAAAAATGGAGGATAGATAAAAGTGCAAAACAGGCAACATTTGATAAATAAAAAAAGGATAGTTGTAAAAATCGGGTCTGCTTCATTGACCCATGCGGAAACAGGCCATCTTAATCTGGATAAGATGGAGAGACTGGTAAGGATATTAACAAACTTAAGAAATCAAGGTAAAGATGTAATCTTGGTTTCTTCTGGAGCAATTGCAGTTGGAAGAAATGCATTAGGATTTTTAGATAAGCCAAGCCAGCGTTCCATTAAGCAGGCCTGTGCAGCTGTCGGTCAGGCAAGATTAATAATGGTTTATCAAAAATTATTTGCTGAATATAATCAGATTACTGCCCAGATACTTATGACTAAGGATACTATGCTCAACGATATAAGTAGAAACAATGCACAAAACACCTTTAATGAATTATTTAGGATGGGGGTAATACCCATAGTAAATGAGAATGATACAGTGTCAACTGATGAGCTAGATACTGGAGACTTTGGTGATAATGATACACTTTCAGCAATTGTTACTGCCTTAGTAGCTGGGGATTTGCTAATATTATTGTCAGACATAGATGGGTTTTATACTGATGACCCCCATAAGAATAAGAATGCGAAGATGATATCTCTAGTAGAAGAAATTAATGATGAGGTATTAGATATGGCCAAATCCTCAACAGGATGTAACCTTGGTACAGGTGGTATGGCTACTAAACTATCAGCAGCTAAGATTGCCAATGCCTCAGGTGCTGATATGGTTATAACCAATGGAGAAAACGTTCGAAATATTAATCATGTAATTGCTGGTAAGGATATTGGAACCCTATTTATGGCCCATAAAGCAAAGGATTTTAATATTATGGATTACATAAGAACAAAGCAATATTCATAAGAGGGAGATTTATTAACATGAATGTAAATATTGACAGAATAAATGAGTTATATCATAAGTCACAATCTATAGGATTAAGCCCAGAAGAAAAAGAGGAACAGAGTCTGCTTCGTAGGGAATATATAAAGGCTATAAGAAAAAACATGAGAGGAACCTTAGATAATGTATCCTTTGTAAACCCTGATGGTTCCATTTCAAAGGCAGGAGATAAAAAATCCAAGTAGAGTAAGTATAGTATTGGAAAGATACTATGTAAAGGGATTGGTTGAATTGACAAAGACTGAGATACGAAGCTACATTAAAAGAATAAGAAATCAAATACCTATTAGCTTAAGACAAGAGTACAATCATAAGATTTATCAATGTTTGTTTTCCTCATCTGAATTTAATAAGTGTAGTTGTTTGTTTACCTATATTTCATTTGGAAGTGAAATTGATACTATACCTATTATCGATAGGGCCTTTAGGATGAATAAAAGGGTATATGTCCCAAGGGTAGAGAATAAGGATATGAATTTTTATGAGATACACAGCTTAGATGGGCTTGTCAGGAGTAAATTCGGAATATTAGAACCAGATGGTAATATGGCTAATCAATTTGTTATGAATTCTTCTAAGGAAAATATGCTTATGATTCTTCCTGGTCTTGCCTTTGACAGGTCAGGAAATAGGATTGGCTATGGGGCAGGATATTATGATGGCTATCTTGGCAGTCATCCTCATATGGAATGGACTAAGCTTGCTCTAGCCTACGAATTTCAGATTGTTGAGCCTTTCAAGCCTAACATGTATGATATTCCGACAGATTTTATCATAACGCCTAATGAGTTTATTATATGTTGATAAATGTTGACTAGGTAATTGCGAAACGTTACTTACTTTATTATCTAGTGCAAGTTTAACAAACCACGGCAGGCACGCTTTCGCTACCTTCGCCTCGTAACGGTACATAAGCTGCCAAAGTACGGCAGCTAAGTACCGACGGTCTCAGAGTACCTGCTTGTGGTGCTTATTAAACTTGCAGAATTTGGCAAAGATTTCGTGAGTTTCGCAATTGCCTAAAAAAAGCCTTATAAGAAAGGAGTAATACATGGAGTATTTAGAGATGATTGCCAGTCGAGTTAAGAAGGCTTCTGTTAAGCTAGCCCTAATGCCACAGGAGGATAAAAACAAAGCNCTAAAAGCATGTGCAAAGTCTTTGATTAATATGCAGGACCAGATATTAGCTGCTAATTTGGAGGATATAAAGAATTCAAGAGAGAACGGTGTTAAGGAATCCTTAATAGATAGGCTGATGCTTTCTCCTGAAAGAATTAAGGATATGTCTGATGGTTTAGTGGAAGTATCTAATCTAGACGATCCAGTAGGTGAAGTATTATCTATGAAACTTCGTCCAGGTGGACTATTAATAGGAGAAAAACGAGTACCCTTAGGGGTTATTGGGATGATTTATGAATCTCGTCCAAATGTAACAGCTGACGCCTTCGGTCTATGCTTTAAAACTGGAAATGCTGTAATTCTTCGAGGTGGCAGTGATGCAATTAATTCAAACATGGCAATAGTAAAGGCCTTACATAATGGGCTTAAGGAGTCAGGTGTAAGTGAGGATGTAGTTATATTGATTGAGAAAACATCTAGAGACATAGTTAATCAGATGATGAGATTGAATGATTACATAGATGTGCTGATTCCAAGAGGGGGTCGTAGTCTTATCGAATCAGTTAAGGAAAATAGTACAGTACCTGTAATTGAAACAGGTACAGGCAATTGTCATATATATGTAGATGAATTTGCTGATTTTGATATGGCACTTAATATAATTGATAATGCAAAGACTCAAAGACTTGGTGTATGTAACACATGTGAATCCTTAGTTATTCATGAGAGTATAAGTAAAGACTTTATCCCTTTGTTATACCAAAGGCTTAATGACAAAGATATTGAGATAAGAGCAGATGAAAGAGGATGTGCTATCAGTCCAGCTTGTAAACCTGCAACTGAAGATGACTATAAGGCTGAATACTTAGATGGGATTATTTCCCTGAAGGTAGTGGACAGTATAGACCAGGCTATTAGTCATATTAATCATTATAATACAAAGCATTCTGATGCAATTATAACCAATGATTATAATAATGCAATGAGATTTCATAATGAAATCGATGCTGCAGCTGTGTATGTTAATGCTTCTACTAGATTTACAGATGGTAATGAATTTGGATTTGGAGCAGAGATTGGCATAAGCACACAAAAGTTACATGCAAGAGGTCCCATGGGGCTAAAATCGCTCACAACAAGCAAATATATTATATATGGAAATGGGCAAATAAGAGAGTAACAAATACAAATCACATAGAAAAGGAAAGAGGGTAATTTATGTCTGGAAGAGTAGTTTATGATATGCCAACTGGAGAAGAATTTAAGCAGTTCTTCAAGAAGTTTAAGAATGTTTTGTTTGTTTTTATTGGGTTATTTATTGTTGCCATATTAGTATTTGGTTCCTTTTATACTATAAAAGAACAAGAGCAGGCGGTAATAACTACATTTGGAAAAGCAAAGACAAGCTCTGAGGCGGGTCTTCATTTTAAGATACCCATTATTCAGAAGGTCCATAAGGTTGACACAACAATAAAGGCATTTCCTATTGGATATGATGAATTGACGGGCCTGTCCATAGAGAATGAATCACTTATGATTACAAATGATTTTAATATTGTAAATGTGGATTTCTATGTAGAATATAAGGTGTCTGACCCAATTAAATATCTATATGCATCATCAGATCCGGTGACCATATTAAAAAACATGGCTCAAAGCAACATTCGAAGCGTGGTTGGAAGCTATGATGTTGATAGTGTAATTACTGCAGGAAAGTATGAAATTCAATCAAAGGTTAAGGAAGGAATTATGGAGAGGCTATTAGTACATGATATTGGCCTTATGTTAGTTAATATAACAATACAGGATTCTGAACCTCCTACAGAACAGGTTATGGAGGCATTTAAGTCTGTAGAAACAGCTAAGCAGGGAAAAGATACTGCCATTAACAACGCAAATAGATATAGAAATGAGCAGTTACCCAAAGCAAAAGCTGAGGTTGATAAGATACTTCAGCAAGCTGAATCAACAAAAGCAAAAAGGGTAAATGAGGCTGAGGCTGAAGTGGCTAGATTTAATGAGATGTATAAGGAGTATACAAAATATCCACTAATTACAAAGGAAAGAATGTTTTATGAGGCTATGGAGGATATCCTACCTTCACTTAAGGTTGTTATAGATAGTGGAGATTCAAATCTTAATAAAATTCTTCCCCTAGAGCCAATTGTGGAAGGAGGAAACAACTAATGGGTAAAAAAATCAAAAAAATAGGTGGAGCATTATTTGTATTTATATTACTTGCCGCCATAATTGTTTTATCAAATTCATTGGTAATTACAAAAGAAAATGAATATTCACTCATAAAAAGGTTTGGAAAGATTGAACGCGTTATAGATAATGCTGGATTATCCCTTAAGACCCCATTTGTAGAATCAGTGGATAAGTTACCAAAGGATATTCAGTTCTATGATATGCCTACTTCTGATGTTATAACCCTAGATAAAAAGACAATGGTTGCAGATATTTATGTTATGTGGACTATAACAAATCCTATTCGATTTGCTCAGACAACAAATTCATCCATACCCATAGCTGAGAGTAGGATTAATACTACAGTATATAATGCAATGAAAAATGTAATAAGCAGTATTGAGCAGAATGATGTAATCAGTGGAAGAGATGGAAAGTTAAATGCTGCCTTTATGGATGACATAGGAGATTCTCTTATGGAATATGGAATTGAGCTTATTACAGTTGAAAACAAGCACCTTGATTTACCAAGTGATAATAAGAATGCAGTTTACGAAAGAATGATATCAGAAAGGGACCAGATGGCGGCTACCTATACTGCAGAGGGTGAATCTGAGGCTCAGATTATAAGAAATCAAACCGACAAGGAAATTGAAATCAGCATATCCACTGCTAAGACACAAGCGGCTAGGATTATTGCTGAGGGAGAGGCAGAATATATGAGGGTTCTTTCTGAGGCTTATTCAGACACCTCAAAAAGTGAATTCTATACCTTTATAAGATCATTGGATGCTGCCAGAGCTTCACTTAATGGTGAAGATAAAACACTTATATTGTCAAGTGATTCTCCTATAGCTCAGATATTTTATCATAAAGATTAATTTATTGTCAGGTAACAAAAGATAAGCAGTCTTCATATTATAAATCGACAGTTTAAACCGACAGGCATAACTTTAAATATTAACACATAAGTTATATTGGTAGACAATTTGTGTAAAGGCTTGGTATTGGGTAGAATTTAGATTGTGATGTAATAAGATATGGGAGATTGCATATGATTATCGATTTTAATAAAGTAAAATATTCCTATGAGGATTTGGTCGCAGATGCAAAAGCTTTAGCAAAACAATATAAGAGCATTTTACAATGTGTCACGATTGGTAAATCCCATGACAATCGTGACATTGTTATGTTAAAGCTAGGAAGAGGACTGAAATATATTCTTTTTACTGCTGGTGTACATGGGAGAGAGACCATTAATCCTATAGTTTTAATGAAGATAGCCGAATTTTATGCTAAGCAATTTGAAGATTATCAAGGTCTTGGAGAAAAGTACGATAAAAGGTTAGCAAGGCCCTCAACCATGATAGAAGAACAATATGATTATATGATATTTGGAAAATGCGTATATGAATTATTAGAAACATATACTATCCTAATGATTCCACTTTTAAATCCTGATGGCTATATGATATCATTATATGGAATTAAGTCTCTTAAGGACTTAGACCTAAGAGAAAGGATAAAGAAAAAAGGTCATAATTATTCCCAATGGAAATATAACGGACGAGGTGTAGATATTAATCGTAATTTTCCCTGTAATTCATGGAAGCCAAAGAATTCTAAAGATTATGCGGCCAGTGAAAATGAGACAAAGACCTTGATTCAGATATTCCATCACTATCGTATTAGGGGGTTTTTAGATTTTCATTCACGGGGTAAGTGTATCTACTATCATAGAAAAAGTATGACTGAGGCTTATAATGAAAAGCAATTGCAGATAGCAAAGCGTTTAAAGGATATTACTAAATATCAATTAGTAGATCCAAAACATGAAATTGATTATGGAGATTCTGGAGGAAATACAGTACATTATTTTTCTGAACATTTTTATAAACCTGCCATAACTATAGAAACTGTTGACGAGGAGGCTGGTTTCCCCTTAGATTACAAATATCGAACATCCACATATGAGGAGCTTAAATTGATTTTATTTGAAATAGCTGGTCTGTTTTTATAGCTAGACCCTCATAAATGTGGATGTACTTAATAACATAGGCTGGAGGATAATTGTGGAAAAGCTAAAAAACACAAACGAACTAGAAACAAATAAACAACTAGATTTTATTAATATTCTAAAATCAAAATATGAAGATGAATATAAAAAAACAGGTGTCAGAAAAACATATTATATACAGACCTTTGGCTGTCAAATGAACAGCAGGGATTCTGAAAAGATATCTGGTATATTAAAACGTATTGGTTATGTAGAAACAGACACAGAAGATGCAGACTTTGTTCTTTATAATACATGCACTGTAAGAGAAAATGCAAATAACAGGGTATATGGTAGGCTTGGTTATGTAGGAAGGCTAAAAAAGAGTCGACCTGGTATGCTTGTTGCATTATGTGGATGTATGATGCAAGAATCTACTGCTGTAGAAAAGATTAAGGCTAGCTATCCCTTTGTAGATATAATCTTTGGCACTCATAATATATTCAAGCTGGCTGAGCTTATTAAGACTCGTTTGGATAATGAGGAGATTGGCACAAAGCACTCTGACCGTATGGTAATTGACCTTTGGAAGGATACAGATATGATAGTTGAAAACCTTCCTAATGATAGGAAATATTCCTTTAAGGCTGGAGTGAATATTGTATTTGGCTGTAATAATTATTGTAGCTATTGTATAGTACCTTATGTAAGGGGAAGAGAAAGAAGTCGAAACCTTGAAGATATACTAGAGGAAGTAAAGGCCTTGGCATCTGAAGGGGTCAAGGAGATTATGTTACTTGGCCAAAACGTGAATTCTTATGGAAAAAACCTTGATAAGCCATTGACCTTTGCAAAGCTCCTAGAGGAAATTGAGAAGATTGAAGGAATTGAAAGAATTAGATTTATGACCTCTCATCCTAAAGATCTATCTCAGGATTTAATAGATGTTATGGGTAGATCCAAAAAAATATGTAACCACCTCCATCTGCCCTTGCAATCAGGAAGTACAAGGCTTCTTAAGATTATGAATAGAAGATATACTAAAGAGGCATATTTAGATTTAGTGGAGAGAATTAAAAAAGCTGTTCCTGATATTTCCTTGACTACTGATATTATAGTAGGTTTTCCTGGTGAAACAGAGGAGGATTTTCTTGAAACATTGGACGTTGTAAAAAGGGTTGGTTTTGATAGCGCCTTTACATTCTTATATTCTAAGCGTACTGGTACTCCCGCAGCTAATATGGATAATCAGGTAGATGAAAAAGTAGCTAAAGACCGCTTTGATAGGCTACTTACTGCCGTACAAGAGTCATCATCTAAGTCTTTGGGAAGGTATGAGAATACTGTTCAGGATGTATTGGTAGAGGAGGTTAACAGCCAGGATGGCAGCCTACTTACTGGAAGACTTAGTAATAACATGTTAGTTCATTTTCCTGGTAATCAAAGTCTAATAGGAAGTATAATTCCTGTATATTTAAAAGAAAGTAAAGGCTTTTATTATATAGGGAGCCAGGCATGAGATATCCAATTTATATAAAGAAATGTAATTAATGCCCTGCGCCTGTATGAAATGTCAAGGAAACATATATTCAACCTCTTCTTTTTGTCATATTGTATAAAATATTCAATCAGTATACTTGACATATTTATAAATTCAGTTTAAAATTTATTTATTGTATTATATTTCAAATGTAATTCTTATATATATTATATAGCTTTTGTATAAGTGAAGTATTGATTATTTTGCTTTGAAAAGGTTGTTTTTATATTAGATACATTTTAATGTACAATGAAAATTAAATAAGGAGGTGCTCCTGTGCTAGAAGTAGTAATTGCTATTGTAGTTACCTTCGTGATTGTAGCTCCTCTTGCTTGGAGGTTTGCAATTTCTTATCGTATTAAGGTATATGAAGCAAAGATAGGTAGTGCAGAGGAAAAAGCGAGAGAAATCATAGATGAAGCTTTAAAAACAGCTGAAACTAGGAAAAGAGAGGCATTGCTTGAGGCGAAAGAGGAATCTCTTAAGGCTAAGAACGAATTCGAGCGAGAAACTAAGGAACGACGAGCAGAGTTACAACGCTATGAGAAAAGGGTTTTAACTAAGGAAGAAAACTTAGATCGTAAAACCGAAGCACTGGAAAAAAAGGAAGCAAAACTTTCTGTAAAGGAAGCGGAACTTGATAAGGTTAGACANGAAGTTGAAGAGTTCCATGCTAGACAATTGCAGGAGCTGGAGAAAATCTCCGGACTTACCTCCGAACAAGCTAAGGAATATCTATTAAAGACTGTTGAAGAAGAAGTTAAACATGAAACTGCCATTCTCATTAAGGAATTAGAGAACAAGGCAAAAGAAGGGGCTGAAAAGAAAGCCAAAGAATATGTAGTTACAGCTATTCAACGCTGTGCAGCTGACCATGTTGCAGAAACTACAATTTCGGTTGTTCAGCTTCCTAACGATGAAATGAAGGGGAGAATTATTGGAAGAGAGGGTCGTAATATTAGAACCCTTGAAACTATGACAGGTGTAGATTTGATTATAGATGATACACCTGAAGCTGTTATTTTATCAGCCTTTGATCCGATCAGGAGGGAAGTTGCAAGAATTGCACTTGAAAAGCTGATTGTAGATGGAAGAATTCATCCTGCAAGAATTGAAGAAATGGTAGAAAAGGCTCAAAAAGAAGTAGAAGTGATGATTCGTGAAGCCGGTGAGGCTGCTACACTTGAGGTGGGTGTACACGGAATTCATCCTGAACTAGTCAGGCTTCTAGGTAAGATGAGATTTAGGACAAGCTATGGCCAGAATGCATTAAAGCATTCTATAGAGGTGTCAATTATGGCTGGCTTGTTAGCTAGTGAAATAGGAGTTGACGTTAGAATTGCAAAGCGTGCTGGTTTATTGCATGATATTGGTAAATCCGTGGATCATGAAATTGAAGGAACCCATGTTCAGATAGGTGTAGACTTATGTAGGAAATACAAAGAGTCTCCTGTTGTTATTAATGCAGTGGGTGCCCATCACGGAGATGAGGATTTCCAATCCTTGATTGCAAATATAGTTCAAGCAGCTGATACTATTTCAGCAGCCAGACCTGGAGCAAGACGTGAGACCTTAGAAACATATACCAACAGACTGAAACAATTAGAAGATATTACCAACGGCTTTAAAGGAGTAGACAAATCATTTGCTATTCAAGCGGGTAGGGAAGTTAGGGTTATGGTAATACCAGATCAGATAAGTGATGCAGATATGGTTTTATTAGCTCGTGACTTATCAAAGCAGATAGAAAATGAATTAGAGTATCCGGGACAGATTAAAGTTAATGTAATTAGAGAATCCAGAGTAACAGATTATGCCAAGTAGGTCAATTTGATCTAATAACCAAGTGGTTAAAACCTTGTATTTATTCATATAAGTGTTTTAACCACTTGTTTTTATATAATTAATGATAGACAAGTTGTTTGAAACTTATAAATACATATATGGTATTGTGGGTTAATTGCACATATATTCGGCAAATTGCACAACAAATCCTTGACACACGGACACTTGATTCTAGCAGGAAATACTTTTTTAGTTTTTTTTGATATTTTTGTTGCAAATTGAAAAAATATATATTACAATGATACTCAAATTCTTTTAAGGGAAAATTAGAAAGAGTAAGGAAGGTGCAATATGGCATTAACATTTTCTAAAAAAGCAATTGAAGTTAAGCCTTCATCTACGCTGGCAATAACTGCCAAGGCAAATGAGATGAAAGCAAATGGAATTGATGTTGTGGGATTTGGAGCAGGGGAACCTGACTTCAATACACCTGACAACATCTGCGAGGCTGCAATTAAGGCATTAAAAGATGGTTTTACTAAGTATACACCCGTTGCTGGTACCTTAGAGCTACGTAAGGCAATATGTGAGAAGTTTAAGTCCTTTAATAATATTAATTATGAGCCTGACCAAATAGTAGTCAGCAATGGAGGAAAACATTCCCTAACTAATATTTTTTCAGTAATATTAAATCCTGGTGATGAGGTGATAATCCCATCTCCATACTGGTTAAGCTACCCTGAAATCGTAAGATTGGCTGATGGTCTTCCTGTATATGTAAGGGCCGATAAGTCCCAGAGTTATAAAATAACTGCAAAACAGTTAGAGGAAACATGTACTGATAAGACCAAGGCTTTAATCTTAAACTCACCTAATAATCCAACTGGTATGGTATATACAAAGGATGAGCTTGAAGCAATTGCTAAGGTGGTTGTAGAAAAGGATATTTATGTAGTTTCTGATGAGATGTATGAGCATTTAATCTATGGTGGTGAAAGCCATGTAAGTATTGCATCCTTGAATGAGGAAATATATAAACGCACAATTACCTGCAGTGGAGTATCCAAAAGCTATGCAATGACAGGATGGAGAATTGGCTATACTGGTTCATCAAAAGAGATAGCAAAGCTTATGAGTAGCGTACAAAGCCATCAAACCTCTAATCCTAATTCTATTGCTCAAAAGGCAGCATATGAAGCTATAGTCGGTCCTCAAACTTCTGTTCAGTCTATGGTGGTTGAATTTGAAAAGCGATTGAACTATATGATGGACAGAATTTTGGCCATGAAGCATATATCTGCTGTTAAACCACAGGGAGCATTTTACTTTTTTGTTGATGTAAGTAAGACTTTTGATAAGGCCTATAAAGGACAGAAAATTGCAAATGTAGATAATTTGGCAAAAATCCTTCTTGAGGATTATAAGGTGGCTGTAATTTCCTGTGATGATTTTGGCTTTAACGATCATATTCGCCTTTCCTACGCGATTTCAATGGAAGCTATAGAGAGAGGATTAGATAGAATTGAAGCTTTCCTTGAAGATATATCTTAGTGGATATGATAAATTGAAATAACAAGTTTTATCTCATTTGGTAAGCATTATGGCATTTTAATTTGAAATAATATGAAATATAAGAGGTAGTGTTTACAATATTTTGTTAAAACACTACCTTTTCTTTTGTTTTTATGTTAAAATTATGGAAGAATATTGTTTAATATTAGTATAGATAAAACAAGAAAGAGGTAGATCCTATGGCATTGTTTGGATTTATAGGTGTAGGTAATATGGGTTCTTCTGTTCTTAAGGCTTCCTATAAGACTTTTGGACATGATAATATAATATATTTTGACCAATCAAAAGAAAGATGTTTAGATATCAAAAGCAGTTTAAACATTAGTCCTGAGAAGGATAATATTTCTCTTGTTAATAAATCTAGATATATAATTCTTGTTGTAAAGCCTCAGTATATATCTAATGTGCTAGATGAAATAAAAGGGCATGTAAAACCTGACCATATAATTATATCTATGGTAGCTGGAGTAAGTATAAATGCAATAAAGAAGGCCCTAGGTAATGATATAAGAGTTGTTAGGGCTATGCCTAATACACCAGCTCTTATTTTAAAGGGTGCCACGGGCATAAGCTTTTCCTTGGATAGCTATAGTGAGGATGAAAGAGCTCTTATTGATAGGTTTTTTTCTTCCTTTGGAGAATATGAGATCTTTGATGAAGATTTAATGAATGCTGTTACATGTGCTTGTGGAAGCTCACCAGCCTATGTATATACATTTATAGAAGCCTTGGCAGATAGTGTGGTAAGCCTAGGAATCCCTAGAGATAAGGCTTATCTTTTAGTTGCGCAGACAGTAATGGGTGCTGCTTCCATGGTTTTAGCTAGCAATGAGCATCCAGGTGTATTAAAGGATCAGGTGTGTTCACCTGCTGGTACCACTATTGCTGCTATAAAGGCATTAGAGGAGAATGGCTTTAGAAATGCCATTATGAAGGCAACAGATGCCTGCTATAATAGGGCCAATGAAATGACTTTACAAAGCCAAACTGATAAATAATCAAGGAGATTGTTATGGTGCCATATAAGAGAATTAAAAGAGACCTATCCTTTAAAGGAAAGATAATAGATTTTTACAGTGATACAATTTTAATAGACAATGACAAAAAAGTAACATTCGACTTTGTTGACCATAAGGGTGCATCTGCAATAATACCTGTTGACAAGGATGATAAGATTCTTATGGTTCGTCAATATAGGAATGCAATTGATGACTATACCCTTGAGATACCAGCAGGATGCTTAGATCTCGGAGAGGATAATCTTANATGTGCAATTAGAGAATGTGAGGAGGAAACTGGTTATAAACCTAATAATGTTAAGCATTTAATAGATGTTCATACAACAGTGGCTTTTAGTAATGAGCTTATAAAGGTGTATTATTCAAATAACCTATCTAAAACTTCCCAGAACCTTGATGAGGATGAGTATATTGATGTGGAAGGACATTCCATAGAGGAATTAATTGAGATGATATACCAGGGCAAGATTACCGATGCTAAAACAATTGCAGGTCTCTTAGCCTATAAACAAAAATGCTTTTATAAATAGCTTGTTCTATTTTTATAATCCTGTCATATNTATCTATTGATAATAAAACTNAATTATTAAGTGATGAATTATCTAAGTTATCAAATAATGATAAGGCAGGAAGAGCATATGAAAAGAATGAGATTAAGAATTCAGCAGATGAGTGTTGTTAGGATAGCAATACTCTTAATAATATTAGGTTTGTTTTTTGGAGTCCTATCAGCAAACATGTTCCAATCCTTCTATTATGACCGGATGATGAACTACCAAAATGTGATCTTTACTGAAATTGTAAGAGAAGATATTGATTATTCTGGCTTATTCTTTTATGTAATCGGAAAAAACCTTAAGGAATTTATAGTGTTTTGGTTACTTTCTATTACAATTTTAGGGATTCCGTATATGATTATGAGGCTATTTAGATTTGGATTTTATACTGGCTTTTTTATTTCATCAATTGCTATGCAGTATGGATTTAAGGGAATTATATTAGTCTTAGTATATGGATTTCCCCATGGTCTTATTTATATACCTATATTCCTACTTAGCCTTCATAGGGGATATGGTCTGTGTAGGTCAATATATTATGAAAATAAAAATTATCTAGGAGCTTTAAAGATGGTGAAAGACTATGTTTTTTTATGGATGTTTTTGCTTGTCTTGATTTTGATAGGAAGCTTTCTAGAAGCATATGTTGGGTCCTTTTTTCTAAAGAAAACTCTAGCTATATTAAGCTAAGAGTTAAGAATATACCATTTGGTAGTAATAATTATACATAATTGATACGCAAATGAGGAGGATTTAAATGAGGCAAGAGATTGAGGATTTTATAGGCTATCTTCAGGAAGTAAAACAGGCTTCAAAAAACACAATCAGCGCATACAAAAACGACTTGAGAAAATTGGAGTCATTTTTATGTCTGCAGGGGATAGTATCAGNATCAAAAATAACTGAAACAAGCTTAAATTCTTATATTCTTTCCCTGGAAAGGGATGGTATGTCACCTGCTTCAGTTTCAAGAAATATTGCATCTATGAAGGCCTTTTTGTTATTCCTTCTAAAAAAAGGGGGAATAGAAGGTGATCCTTCAGAGCGGATAAAAGCGCCAAAAGTTATAAAGAAGCCACCGCAGGTTTTGGACAAAAAGCAAATAACTAAATTGATTAATCAGCCTGATACAAACACCGATAAAGGCATAAGGGATAAGGCTATGCTGGAGCTTTTATATGCTACGGGCATTAAGGTATCAGAGTTAATTAATTTAAAATTATTGGATATTAATTTACTTGGGGGATTTCTTACCTGTGGAGATAAGCAGGAAAGGAGTATACCTTTTGGTGGTCCTGCCAAAAAAGCCCTAAAAGCATATCTAGATATTCGTGAAAGCAAATTCGATAAAATAAACAATGAATTTCTTTTTTTAAATAGCAAAGGCGAGCAGTTAAGTAGACAAGGTTTTTGGAAGATACTTAAGGGGTATGCTAAGGATGTAGGGATTTGTGATATTAATCCTAATATGATTCGTCATTCATTTGCTGCTCATATGATAGGGAATGGAGCAGATATTGGTATTGTTCAGAAATTTTTAGGCCATACAGATATAAGCACTACTCAGCTATACCTAACAGATAATTATGCAAATAGTCGTGAGGTATATGCAAATGCCCACCCTAGAGCATAGGCATACCAATATAAAAGGGATGTTACTATTGTGAATAAGATATTCGCAGTAGTAGACATCCCTTTTATTATGTTATAGAAACTTAAGTCCTATTACATAAAAACGGTTTGTTAAGAATACGCATTCCAGTGTTTTGTATTTTTAATTATTGTATTTGATCAGCTATAGTATATATAAGCTTCTCGGATTCTTCCCATCCAAGACATGGATCAGTAATGGATTTACCATAAACATGACCAGATACCTCTTGACTACCAGGCTCGATATAGCTTTCAATCATTACGCCCTTAACAAGCTTAGCTATATCTGTTGAGATTCTTCGGCTATGAAGAACTTCTTTGACTATTCGAACTTGCTCAGAATAGTTTTTGTTGGAGTTAGCATGATTGGCATCAACTAAGGTTGCAGGGTTTTGTAAATCCCTTTCTTGGTACATATCTAGTAATCGTACAAGGTCCTCGTAATGATAGTTGGGTATTGACTGACCATGTTTATTAACAGCCCCTCTAATAATAGTATGTGATAGGGGGTTGCCTGTGGTATTAACCTCCCACTTACGATAGAGGAATGTATGACTAGTTTGTGAGGCAACTACTGAATTCAACATAACTGTGAAATCTCCACTGGTGGGATTTTTCATACCTGCTGGTATATCCATACCACTTATGGTAAGTCTATGCTGCTGGTTTTCAACTGAACGGGCTCCTACGGCAACATATGAAAGAATATCCTCTACAAATGGCCAGTTTTCCGGATAAAGCATTTCGTCCGCTGCGGTAAGTCCTGATTCTGCAATAGCACGAAGATGCATTCTTCTCATTGCAATTAAACCCTCCTGCAGGTCAGGTTCCTTTTCAGGGTCTGGCTGATGTGCCATTCCTTTATAACCTTCGCCAGTGGTTCTAGGTTTATTAGTATATATTCTTGGTATCAGTATTAATTTATCTGAAACCTTATCCTGTACCTTGGCTAATCGTGATATATAATCACAAACAGCATCTTCATGATCTGCAGAGCAAGGACCGATAACAACAAGGAATTTGTCAGACTTACCTGTTATAACATCCCTGATTTGGGCATCTCTTTCCTTCTTCCTCAAGACATCCTTAGCAGGTAAAGGATAAGCCTTTAATAATTCTTCAGGTGAAATTACCTCTTTTACAAATTCAAAGCTCATTTTAAACCTCCCTTTTGGATTTGATTCATTGTATAATTTTTTTCTTACTTCGTCAATCAATATTTAAATTTTAACAATTACAAGCAGAAAGTATGTGATTTTTTCGAATATAAAGGTATAATAGTATTGAAGCATATTAATCGTATAAGATTATTAATTATATAGGCTAGCTGGTATAATTATATCTTATAGTTTATATGGATTATAACAGATTTATTTATGATAAAAGGCAGGGAGTGATAAAAATGCAGATGTATGATCTGATAAATAAAAAGAAAAATAAGGCTGAGTTAAGCAAGGAAGAAATTGAATTTATAGTTAAGGGATATACCAAGGGTAAAATACCTGATTATCAGATGTCAGCTTTTTTAATGGCTGTATGTCTTAATAAAATGAACCATAGGGAGACTGCTGATTTTACCATAGCTATGGCAAATAGCGGAGATGTTCTGGACCTATCGCCCATTCATGGCATTAAGGTAGATAAGCATAGCACTGGGGGTGTAGGTGATAAGACTTCCCTAATCCTAAGCCCTATGGTGGCAGCATTAGGTATCCCTGTGGCTAAAATGTCAGGAAGAGGACTAGGTCATACTGGAGGTACTATAGATAAACTTGAAAGTTTCCCGGGTTTTTCCACAGATATATCCTCTGACCAGTTTATTGAAAATGTTAACTCTATCAAGTTATCCATAGTTGGTCAAACAGCAAATCTAGCCCCAGCAGACAAAAAAATATATGCCCTTAGGGATGTGACAGCTACAGTAGATAATATATCCCTAATTGCTTCTAGCATAATGAGTAAGAAGATAGCCTCTGGTGCAGATGTTATTGTTCTTGACGTAAAGACTGGAAGCGGTGCTTTTATGAAAAGTTATGAAGATTCACTAGCCTTGGCCAAAGAGATGGTTCAAATCGGAAGTTTATCGGGTAAACCGACCTATGCTATAATTAGCGATATGAATCAGCCTCTAGGAAGGGCAGTGGGTAATGCACTTGAGGTTAGAGAGGCCTTAGAAACTCTAAATGGTAAGGGGCCAGAGGATCTTCTTGAAATTAGCATCACCCTAGCTTCTTATATGCTTCTAGGTGCAGGCAGGGTTAAAAGCCCTAGTGAGGGTAGAGACTTATTAATTGAAACAATAAATAATAAGACTGCATTAGATAAGATGGCAGAGTTTATTCATACTCAGGGTGGTGACGATGAATTTGTATATAACCCTGACTTGTTAAAAACAGGATCCATTCGATATGATGTTAAATCCCCATCTGACGGCTATGTAAGTGAGATTAGAACTGATGAGGTTGGAATGGCATCCCTGCTTTTGGGGGGTGGAAGAGCAACAAAGGATTCTAAGATAGATTTGAGTGTAGGTATAATAATACACAAAAAGCTAGGAGATAAGGTTTCTAAGAACGAAGCACTTGCCACCCTATATGCAAATGATGATGCCAAGAGAAAGGAAGCAAAGGCTAGATTAATAAATGCTTATACTATTAGTAAGGATAAACCTGTTAAGCCACCATATATCTATAGTATTGTTACAAAAGATGGAGTTATGGATTACAAATAATAATAGAACTTTAAGTTATCTCATATAAAACAGTCCTATAAACACACCTACTATGGTATTATGTCTGATTCAGATTAAAATCTGCTCAACATACATATCATAGTAGGTGTNTTTCGAAAGGGGAAAATTTCTTTNGCTTCTTTTTTCTTATGGGATATATTTGTATCTACCTTTCATAATATGTTAGTAATAAATGTAAAGGTAAATTGATTTAGAAAATATTATGTATAGATATAGACCTAGAAGAAATAAAAGCCCATTCAAAGCATTTATTATAATAACTATAATTTTATTAGTATTATTTTTTTTATATAGAAACTCGAGTTTATTTTATCGAAAAAAAATAATATTGCCCTTTAGCCTGCATTTAAATAGACAAGAACTATATATGGTTAAGGGTGAGGAATTTAGGTTGTTTGTATATGGTATCAACAAACGAGTTTCATATCATTCTACTAACTTTAGGGTTGCTGGAGTTAATTTTAATGGCAGAGTATTTGCTTATCAAACTGGAAAGGCTTATATAATTGCAAAGGTTGACAATAAAGAATTGAAATGTAGGGTTAAGGTTATTGNTCTAAATAAAAAAAGACTTACTTTAGATGTTTCTGATACATATAGGCTAAGAGTGAAGGGGCCTGCCATCCTAGTAAGATACAAAAGCAGTAATCCATCAGTTGCTAATGTTAATATCTTTGGTAAGATAAAGGCAAAGAGTCCAGGAAAAGCAACAATTACAGCAACTGTAAGAGGAAAGATCTTAANATGCAAGCTAACAGTAAAATAAGATTATATCAATTGAAAAAAGGGACTTGTTATTTATGCGGATTTAATATTTTATAGACAAATTTATCATAGATTGGTCTAAAATCTTATAGCCTGGATTAAAATATTAGTAATAGTATATTAGTGGAGTTAAATATGAAAAANAATATAAGCCTGGTTTTTGTTTCACTAATTTTTTTAATCTTATTACCAAAAACAATAATAAGTGCAAACATAAAAATGACAAAACCGGATGTTAATGATGCTATACCAGTAACAGCTATTGTGAATAGTCAGATGGAATTGGATACTCCTTCTGCTGTATTAATTGAAGGGTCTACAGGGACAGTACTATATGAGAAAAACAAGGATGAAAAATTAAAGCCTGCCAGTGTTACAAAAATAATGACCTTATTNCTGATTTTTGAGGCAATTGACTCGGGTCAAATAAGCCTTATAGATGATGTTACCGTAAGCGACCATGCCGCCTCAATGGGTGGATCTCAGGTGTTTCTAGAGCCTTACGAAGTGCAAAATGTAGAAACCATGATAAAATGTATAAGTATTGCCAGTGCAAATGATGCTTCTGTAGCTATGGCTGAACATATAGCAGGTTCTGAAGANGAGTTTGTTGCTAGAATGAATGCAAGGGCTAAAGAACTTGGTATGAATAATACGAATTTTATCAATTGCAGTGGTTTGGATGCTGATAATCATTATACAACAGCATATGATATTGCTATAATGTCTAAGGAATTAGTTACGCGTTTTCCACAAATAAGTAACTATTCAACTGTCTGGATGGATACCTTTGTCCACACAACAAGAAAAGGTAGAACTGAATTTGGATTAACTAATACTAATAAGTTAATTAAGTCCTATAATGGAATTACAGGACTTAAGACAGGTTCTACTAGTCAAGCAAAATACTGTCTATCTGCCACTGCAAGACGGAACAATATGGATTTGATAGCAGTTATTATGGCCGCACCTGACACAAAAACCAGGTTTAGGGAAGCAGCAAAACTACTTAATTATGGATTTGCCAATTATTCAATCTATGTTGATGATAATAAGGATATTATTATTGAACCGGTAAGGGTAACAAAAGGGGTATCTGACCTAGTTAGGGGAAAAGTAAAGGGGGATTTTTCATTTTTATGCTCAAAAGGTAAATCATCTGAGAATATAAGAAAAGAACTTGTATTATATGATAAGGTATCGGCACCAGTTACTATTGAGGATAAGATAGGAGAGATTATCTATTATTATGATAATGAAAAAATAGGATCTGTTGATATTTTAGCATTAGAATCAATTGATAAAGCTGGATATATTGACTGTCTTGTAAAATCCCTAAGAAAATTTTTCATAGCTAATAAATAAGATTCTGGCTTATTGACACACTTAATACTTGCAGTTATAGTATAATAGATTAGAATTTTCTAAGCTTTACAGGTTTGAAAGGAGAAACCATGGTATTTATTTGGATTCTATTAGGCTTTACTATACTTTTTATTCTATGGTCTTTCCTAGAACAAAAAATAATTGTAACAACAAGATATAATATCAGTCTACAAGAGAATAAGAGTATTAATAATAATATTTCCTTTGTACTTTTGTCAGATATCCATAATAAAAGATTTGGAAAAAAAAATAAAAGGCTTATAAAGAAAATATTTAAAGAGAAGCCGGATTTTGTTATAATAGCAGGGGACCTTGTAACAAAAAGAGTGACCACTTATCCAAGTAATGCTTATAATATTATAAAAGACCTTTCGGACCATTTTCCGATTTACTATGCTTATGGAAATCATGAACAGGCTTTTGAGGATTTAAAAGATATAGATAAGGACGTAATAGACAATCTTGAAGGTCATCTTTATGAATCATGGAAATTGTTTAAAGAGAAATTACTTAAGCTAGGTGTATATTTTTTATATAATAAAAGCCTTATATTACAATATAAGGACAGCAGATTAATTATCACGGGCCTATCAATTTCAGCTGAGTATTATGGTAAAGGAAAAGGACTTTCTTTCAACCAGGAAGATATGAAGGATTATCTTGGTAATAGGGACTTGGA
>JGI24708J26588_10000720_pt1 | contig 26816 bp, 17 predicted proteins | sample BioPla1DNA2_FD_26588 | JGI IMG/M metagenome (IMG submission 26588) | reverse complement strand
GATATCGTAGATTACTGTATTTCTCAAGATATCTATGTAATCATTAACATTCACCATGATGGTGCTGAGCAAACAGGATGGCTTCGGGTTGCGGCTGATGATATCGAACCTGTATATGAAAAATTTGAGCATGTTTGGAGGAGAATAGCAGAACGATTTAAGGATTATGATGAGCATCTGATTTTTGAATCCATGAATGAGGTCACTGGTGGGGTAGACACTACCGAGGGAGTTATTCGTGATACCAAAGTTATTATGAATTTAAATCAAATCTTTGTCGATGTGGTTCGCTCTACGGGATCCAACAATGAAAAACGCTGGTTATCTGTACCGGGACGTTACACAAATATTGATAAAATGACAGATCCCAAGATTGGCTTTGACCTCCCGAAAGACACTATTGAAAATAGAATTTTTGCTTCCGTTCATTATTATGACTATACCTTTGGTATGGTGGAAACCTTAGGAGTAACCTTATTTAGTTATGATTCTGCTTTGAAACTAGCAAAAAGTTTTGAAAAACTGCAGGAGCGATTTACCTCAAAAGGTATTCCAGTCATCCTAGGTGAATATGGAGCAATTAATAAAATGAATACCATAGAGCGTGCATATCATGTGGAAGCCCTTACAAGATTCTGCCAGGAATTTGGTATAGTGGCTTGTTACTGGGATCAGGGTTGGTACGACTTATCCATGGAACCAGACTATAGCTATACCTTAGTCGATAGAAAAACTGGAAAAAGTATATATCCTGAGATAACGGATGCGATTATGCGTGGTACATATTTACCTTCAAAATCAGAGGACTATTCCGATATCGTAAAAGATCCTGAAATCATAAAAATTGACCAAATCATATTAGAGGAAGATAATGTTATCTTAACCCTTGGGGAAAATAAGAAGTTAACTGCCAAGCTAACACCAGAAGAAAGCAATGATTTGCTACTTTGGAAGACGCAAGATGAAAGAATCGCCACTGTATTTAATGGAAATATTCGAGCTAGGGGAATAGGAAAAACGAATATCATAGCATTTTCTCAAAGTGGTTCTATAGAAAAAGTAATACCGGTTACTGTTATGGCCAAAGAATCTTCTACTCCTGCTACTGCCATTGTTATAGAAAAAGATTCTTATGAGTTAATTACTGGAAGCCATATCTTTTTAAATGCCACGATAGAACCTGCAGGTTCGGATGAGTTTCTAACCTATCATTCATCCAATGAAGATATTGTTACCGTTTCCCCCTTGGGAAAAGTGGTAGCCAAAGCCACTGGAAGAGCATACATAACCATGACAGCCTCCAATGGGTTAACAAAAACGGTAAAAATCACAGTGAAGGAAGAAGAAAAAGAGATAGCATTAAACCTAGCCATCAATGTATACTATAATGATTCAAACCTAAATTATTTTAGTAATGAAGTCGGTGAAAATATTACGGTTCCTGGTGAAGGACAGTATACCTTAACCTTTGATGTATCAAAGCATTTGTCTGATCAGGCAAAGGCCGCAGGAGTTACCAGTCTGAATAACCTGACAGCAGTTTATATTAAAGATTATGATGTTACAACCCATGTAACAAATAAAACTCCCCTGGAGTCTTGTAATATCATGTTTGATAAAATTGTAGTAGATGGGGTTGAATTGACAATTAATCAAACAGAACCTAAAACTGCCTTGAAGAAGAACGGTGTCTTGGATACCAATGATCCACTTAACTCTTGGGATGGTTCCGTGGTGGATGAGGTTACGGTTACCAACCATGTCCTAAATATCGTCGGTATCGATCAACCTCAAAAAATCGAAGTTACTTTCACTCTTTCCGATATGGTTTATAAAAGTACTCAAGCAGGTGACGTGATTGAAGCTACTAACATAGAAGCTCTGAATCAAGAAATTTCTTTAAAAGCAGGAGAAGAGATGGATTTACTGGCAGTGATAGCTCCAGCGAATACCACATCTAAAATCTGCTTTGTTTCCTCCGATGCTTCCATTGCNTATGTGAATCCCAGCTCGGTTACAGTGGATGCAGAGTCTGGAAANGCAAGCAGAACCTTAAGAGCCATGTCTGAGGGAGCAACCACAATCACAGCATTCACCGAAAACGGACTTACGGCTGTATATCAAGTTTTGGTGGAGGCGGCTGAAGTGGTAGAAGAAGTTGCAGAGCCAGAGCCAGATAAGAAGGATGATAAGGGAATAGTAGAAAAGAAGGATGAAACTGATCATGAGGAAGCGGTGAAGGAGACCATACAGGTAGAAGAAGAGAAAGAAAACAAGTCAACACTACTAATTACTTTAGTTGCTACTGTAATTGCTCTAATCCTGATCGGCCTTGTAATATTTGTACTTAGAAAAAAAGCAATTAAATAGGTAACAGAATAGGTAACAGAATATGTAAATTATCAAGTGGATTATAAGTTAAGTTTCCTAGAAGCTGCTGTAAAATCGATATTTGTATCGCTTTTATAGCAGTTTTTTCTTAAAGGAATATTAATCCTGTAGATTTTAATGGTTTGTTATTTCATAATTATCTTTTCTATATTAAAATAGGAATATATTTAATTTTAAAATACGAATATATTTAATTGATTTGGTGTTTAAAGGATTGGAAGCAGATAGTAAAATGGTAGTACAAATAGAAATGGACGAAAAAGGGTGTGATAAATATGGATCAATTATTTCAAGGGCAGAAGAAGCAAAAAAAGGATAATAGGAAAAAGATATTAAACATTCTAGCAATTATATTGGTCTCCTGTTCAATGGTTTATCTATTGATTCTCGGATTTCGTATTGTAAAGAACAATGATTCTACATTGGATGATGCTATAGGAAGCAATAATGAGGATAGTCTTTTTGAAGAAACTCCTGAAGTGGGGGAGAATGATTTTGCCAATCAAGATGGACAAAGCATACCAAGTGGGATAGATGAGAATGGTGAGCTTAATCCTAATCATATGGAAGAGAATAGAGGAGAGAATACAGGAAACCTAGGTGGTGAAGGAAATCTAGGTGGTGAAGGAAATTCAAGTGGTGAAGGAAATCTAGGTAGTGAAGAAAATCTAGGTAATCTAGGTGATACAGGTAATTCAGGAGAAACAGTGAGTACAGGGGATTTGGGAGATACTGCGGATCTTTCTCAAGGTAATCATAATCATGGGGATGATAAGGATAGTTCAAAACAAAAAAATGAGAACCTAGAAGATAGTAATAAGAATACTAAGAAACCAAATGATTCGAAGGTAGTAGAAGAAAATTTAGATGCAAAAGATGGTGATAAGGAAGATCCACAAAGAGAAGGAAATAAAGGAGGAAATACCAATATAAGTGATTTGGAAGATCAAACCGATGAGGAAGAAACAATTACCTATGGCATTGACGTGGCCAAATGGCAGGGAGTTATTGATTGGAAGAAAGTAAAAGAGTCCGGTGTTGATTTTGCTATGATTCGAGTGGGATATCGAACCCAGGTAAGTGGAGAAATTATGGAAGATCCCTATGCAAAATATAATTTGCAGCAGGCTAGTAAATATGAAATTCCCATCGGGGTATATTTCTTTTCAACAGCCATCAATAAGAAAGAAGCGAAAGAAGAGGCTAAGTGGGTTGCTGATTTTATTGCACCATATCCAATTACCTATCCGGTTGCATTTAACTGCGAAGGCTTTTCCGATCAAGAAAACCGTCAATATGGGTTAAGCAAAGAAGAACGTAGTGCCTTAGCCAATACTTTCCTTGATGAAATAAAAAAGCAGGGCTATGAACCCATGTTTTATGCATCCAAAAGTGAAATGGAGAAGAGTGCCCAGTGGGATATGGATTTATTAGGAAGTAAGTATAAAGTATGGGTGGCTCAATATCCAGAAAAGCCATATCCAGAAACTTTGAAATCATCCTATTCTGGAAAACATGCTATGTGGCAGTTTACTGGTAACGGAACCGTAGAGGGCATTGAGAAAGCAGTCGATATTAATGTTGCCTATTTTAGCTATAAAAGCATAAAAAAACCAAAGGATCCAACACCTCAGGAGGCTGTAAATGCTGATCCAGCAGCTTTAATTGATTTTAAGGAAGTAAATGAAATCGTGACGGCTAAATCAGTAACGAATTTGCGTTCCGTTCCCAGTTCGGTTGATCCAGATACTATTGTGGCTGTTTTACATTATGGAGATAGGGTAAAACGTACTGGTATCGGTAACAATGGTTGGTCAAGGTTGGAATATGAAGGGAAGATTGTATATGGAGTAACTTCATTCCTAACTACGGATTTGAATTATCAGGAAAATAATACACCCACAATAGACCGACCGGAGGCAGGGATTACCTTTGAAGAGGTGCATGAGAAAGTAACTGCTAAGATAAAAACGAACCTTCGTCTGCTTCCCAGTGCCGAAGATGAAGAAACTATCGTTACAACTTTATTAAATGGAGATGTTGCAATCAGAACCGGTATTGGGGATAATGGTTGGTCTAGAGTAGAATATCAAGGTCAAACCTTATACGCCCTTACCAGTTATCTTACACCTGTAGAATAAAATAATACAGGGATTGTTGTCGCCATTTAAGTATATATGGACTTTTATATCGATTTATTGTAAGATTATTTTAAGAGTTGTAAGTAAATACAAAGATAAGTTTAGACTAGATCTGATGATATTTAATAATTTATCCGAACTGAAGTTGAAATTTTTAGGATACCTAGGATAAGATTTTTTTAAGGAACCAAAGATAAAGATATGATAAAAAATGTGGATACTTATAGTATGGGGTGTACATATGAATAATGAAAAGTTACTATTAAAGAGTGAAACAGAGATTTTTAATGATTTAATAAATACGCTCCCATTTGGGATTGTTATCATGGATCAATCTAATGTTGTTATTAATGTGAATCATAAATTTATGGAATATTTTCAGTTGGAGGAAGACTTATTAGGAAAACCCTTCCGCTTGCAAGATTTGGAATGTGAAATTCTTGAGGAATTGATAAAAGACCGTGCCATACTGGTTTCCATTCGAAGTAAAATTTATTCAATGAATAAAATTCCTTTAACTCAAAACAATTTATTTCCCGATGGCTATGCACTTGTCTTTCAATTGTATGACAAGCATAATGTAGTACTTGATAAATTCCAGCAGATTGCAAATGTTGATTATTTGACCAAACTTGCGAATCGTGGAGGCTTATACCAATATTTTGACAGTTTGGACAAAAGTCAGACCATGCATTTTTTGTTCCTAGATATCGACAACTTTAAAATTGTAAATGATGTATATGGACATACTTCTGGGGATGAATTGCTAGTCATGGTGGCAACCAAGATTACCAATTGCATTCCGGGAACCTTTGTATCAAGAATTGGAGGAGATGAATTTGTTATCATCCTCTCAGGAACCTTAAGGGAAGAGGAAGTAACAAACATTGCCAGAAACATTTTAGCGGAAGTATCTAATTCGGAATATCCGAATGATATCCTATATATGATTTCCATTAGTATTGGAATCGTATTAAATCAGAAACTGGATTGTAATCTGGATGATATTCTATATAAATGTGATTCAGCCATGTACCGGGCGAAAAAGAATGGAAAGAATCAATTTATTATATTTAATACCATGGAAGATGAAGTCATGGAGCAGAAAAGAATTGAAGAAGAAATGCATCATGCTTTGGCCAATGGCGAATTCGTTGTATATCTTCAACCTAAGATGAATATGCTCACTTCGAAATTATATGGTGCGGAGGCCTTGGTACGCTGGGAACATCCAACAGAAGGTTTATGGCTCCCTGGGAAATTCATTCCTATTTTTGAGAACAATGGATTTATCGTAGAATTGGACATGTTTGTGTTTGAAGAGGTTTGTAAACTAAAGAAACTTTGGAAAAATGAAGTCTTTGGGCATACCGTTATTTCCGTAAATATGTCTCGGCTACATTTTTATAGGGAAAATTTTGTGGAACGACTTCTATCAATTACAAATAAATATGAAGTAAATACCAATGAGATAGAGATAGAAATCACAGAGGGCATATTTTTAAACAATAATAAAGAAAACTTAACCGTAGTTAAAAAATTAAAAGACGCTGGATTTTTTGTATCGGTTGATGATTTTGGCTCAGGTTACTCTTCCCTTAATTTATTGAAGGATATACCAGCCGATATATTAAAAATTGATCGTGAATTCTTACAATTATCAGAAGATGATGTCAGAAGTAAAACGGTTATAAAAAATGTAATTGCTATGGGTAAGGATCTCAAATTGGAATTGATAGCGGAAGGGGTAGAGACCCTGGATCAGGTCTTATTTTTAACGAGCTGTGGATGTGAATTGGGGCAAGGTTTTTATTATAGTAAACCACTTCCAGTGGATCAATTTGTTGAATACGCAAAGAAATATACTCCTCTTAATGAAAAATGCATTAAATTTTCCTTTCATAACAATCTGTGGGATGATAATCAAGAATTTAAGGGAGTATATAATGGTGATCACCTTACCTTTTGCGAAGGGGTCATTGCTGGTACTAGTGCTATTTATCTACCAGGAGGCGGCGTACATCAAAATGTTGTAAAACTTCCAACTTCTGTACTGTGTAGTGACAGTTATACCATTTCCATGTGGGTAAAAGCCTGCAAATCAAATTACTGGACCAGTCTGTTTTTCTTGGAATACGAGTATGGTTTTGCTAGTCTAGTACCATGTTCTTGGGAAGGGACTTCCACCTATCGGGTGAAAGATAGGGATATTAATGGATGGTACGATACGACTTGTTGTAGTTTAATGTTAAATGAATGGATTCACCTTGCAATAACCTATGATGCGAAAAGCGAAATCGTTAGGTATTATGGTAACGGAAAACAAATTGGGTATTTAGAGCATGTACCAACCCTAAGAGTACTGAAGCAGATCTTTCTTGGTGGAGATGTTTTCCAGAATTCTTTCCAGGGTTATGTTTGTGATTTAATGATTAGTGATACTGCAAAATCCGAGAAAGAAATATGGAGTATCTTTGAGCAGTACATTTCACATCCTTCCTATAAGCATTTATGGGTAACCACTGAAAAGAATGAAAAAGAGGATGAATTGAAGCAAGAAAATTAAAAGAAAGATCTTGGTTTGAAGCACGAAGCATAAAATGAAAGATCATGTATGAAGCAAGAAGAATTCAATGAAAGATCATGTAAAAAGCTAGAAGAAACAGATAAAATAATGCTTGAAGCAAGATAAATTAAACAAATGTAGGTGGGGATGATATTGAAGTATATAACAGTATCAATTACAGGAGATGGAGATTATGTGTCCCTTCAGGAAGCGATTGATTCACTTGGTCCTGAAGGGGGAAGGATACATATAAAAAATGGTATCTATTATGAGAAAATCCATGTTCGAACAAATAACATTACCTTAATAGGGGAGGATCCAGAGAAAACGATTCTTACCTTTGATGATTATGCTTTAAAAGAAACGGAAGAGGGGGAGAAGTTGGGAACCTTTCGATCTTATAGTTTCTATATTGGAGCAGAGAATTTCATAGCAAAGAATCTAACCATTCAAAATACTGCTGGTCCTGGAAGTAAAGCAGGGCAGGCGGTTGCGGTATATGTGGATGCGGATCGAGTGACATTTTATCATTGTTCTTTGAAAGCTTGGCAGGACACCTTGTTTTTATCACCTTTACCACCTTCCCCCATTATACCGGGATCTTTTAAAGGTCCTGGAAAGAACCAAGCGGATCTTTGTCATCGTAGTTATTTTTATGATTGTAGTATTCAAGGAGATGTGGATTTTATCTTTGGTGGTGGAATTGCTTATTTTGACCAATGCAAGATTATCTCCAATGATTTAAACAAGGATATCAATGGCTATGTCACAGCAGCTTCGACACCTCAGGGACAGCCGTGGGGCTTTGTTTTTCATCGCTGCAGCTTAGTCAGTGATTGTAAACCCAATAGTGTTTATTTGGGTAGACCATGGAGAAATTATGCAAAAACCGCTTTTATTTCCTGTGATCTTGGGGCTCATATCTGTAAAGAGGGGTGGCATAATTGGAATAAGCCAGAAAGTGAGGCTACTGTATGCTATGAGGAATATGCCAGTGTCGGTGCCGGTGCAAACTCTTTTAAACGGGTGCCCTGGTCAAGACAATTGTCTAGCAAGGAAGCGGAAGCTTATACCGTATTAAATGTTCTTTCTGGAGATGATGGTTGGAATCCAACTCTGTTGTAAATAATCTTGTCCATTAGAGAATATTCATAATTAATCTTCAAAAGCTTGCCCTTTGAGTTATAGTTAAATTATGGATTTGTTCTTGTTAGAAGATATCTATGATTTTAAATTTTCTTCGCAAAATTTAAATAATTAATAAATTAAATAATTAATATTGAACTGGGGAAAAGGGATGGTTGAAAAGTAAAATGCATTTCAACCATCCCTTTTAAAATGATTTAGAGGAGTTTTAAATGAAACGATAATAAAAGTCAATTTACATAAAAGCATTCAATGTAAATTAAGAAATATTCAATTAATTTATTTCGATGTTCCGTATTATGCTTAGGTTAGGAATTAATTCTCCCTAATCTTTAATATATAATTCACACCGGGAGAGATGGTAAGGTCAAAGTTTGTTCCCTCAGCATCAGGATAGCCATCATAGGTTCTACCAATCATAATATTATACAAAGAGGCATTCTCTGACTTGATTTTAATACGAATAGCTTCCCCATAGGGCAGGAAAGAACGAAGAATAAAAGTATCATTATCGTAGGCAAAGATAGGAATTTTGCAATTGCCTTCTATAAACACTTTCATATTCTTACAAAGGATGCTTCGAATGGTGTTTAATATTTCTGCAGGATAATGATAGAGATCCCCCATATCATCCGGTATGGTAAGTACATAGATTCTACCCTTGGAATAAGAGGACTTCAATAAAATAGGGAAATTATTGTCCTCTCCATAAGCTCCAGCCAATTCCCAGACATCATTGGTAAAAAATCTAATCTGAGGTATGATTATTTTTTTGGCAGCTTCTAAGCAACTCTTCATGGTAATGCCACCATTGGTGGAATAGAGATATTGGTTTACGTTTGCTTTTTGATCCGTATAGGATACATGGATAAATTCATGAAAAGCTTCTCCAAGTTTTTTAATAAAACCTGAGGTAACTATAAGATCTGCTCCATTTTTTAAGCTTTGCTTCATTTTGTTTACGATATTCTCATCACAAGCAGCGTTCTCAGCTAAAAATATGGTGTCGGCAGACTCAGGATAGTGGGGAAAGGGTTCCAAGGGAATTCCGCACATTCCGATATAATTATGTAAGTAATCTTCTCCGTAACTGTGATATGGAAGATAGGTGGGTACACCAATAGGATTGCCTAGTTCTGAAATATATTGATCCAAATCCTCGAATACCTGACCTATGATTGGAGGAAAATTGGAGAAGGTTTTATCATATATTAAGGAACCAAGGCTAAAGAGCATCGCTTCCTTAGCTTTTGAAAATAAGGTTAGATAGCCTTGATCGATATAAGATGTCAGGTTATAGGTGCATTCATAGGGATCAAACCATCCACCAAGATTTCTGCTCGGGGCTACATTTTCAAGATATCTCATTAAAAAATAACTTAAGTATTTTGGTAGGTGTTGTTGAGCATAGGTGGGATTTCGAGTCTCGGTTCCAGTATAGATATAATCAAATACTTTTGGTTGTTCTTCTAAATTATAGCCGGTTTCTTGATAATGCTCATACCAGTTAGGATATTTAATAATGATTTTGATTGATGGATTCACTTCTTTTGCTGTCTTTATAATAACTTTTTCAGAAATTTCCTGTATCAAAGATATACGAAAATCAGCCCAAGAGCGGTCTCCCTTTTCTTTGATGCATTGGTCACAACGACAATTGGTAAAGTAAAAATCATCTATAATAAACTCGTCAAACAATTCAGCGGTCAAGGTCACAATCTCTTTTAATTTTTCAATTGTTTTTGAAGATGTATAACAAAATGGGTGGAACCCCCCTTCTTTTGAAGGATTAGAATCTTCCGTGGTAATACCTCCCGAAGTAATTATATTTTTACTTTCAAAATAAGCTTTTACCTTTTTCATTTGTTCTTTGCTTATGGTTGTTCCACTTCGAAAGGTTTCTAAGTATACCTTACCCACCTTAATATTCTTTTCGATTAGCTGGAACTTCTGATCAAATGCTTCAAAATCTGTGATGGAGTTTATATTACCTACGGGACAATAAATACTAACATTAAAATTTTGATATTTCATAGATAGCTCCTTTCAATTTTATGAGATCGTAAAGTGAATGTGAAGTATTGAAGTGTAATTGTATGACTATTTGTATGACTGTTCGTATGACTGTTTGTATGGCTGCCTCGTCACATAGTTTTAATATAAATTTGTATGACTACTTTCTCTTATAGTTTTAATATAAATAAGTAAGGGGGATCGATCAATGGAGTATCTATTCATCTTTATGGAGTATCTTATTGACATCTTTATATTTCCAATGGTATGGTAAATAATAGTTAGTAAAAAAGATAGGAAAGGATTCAAAATATCACTTAAAAACTTACGGGGGTTTCACATGGGCGATAATAAAAAACAGAAGAAAAATTCTAAAATCTTGGGAACACTGCTAATCTTTCTGCTAGGGGCTTTGTTCCTTGGAGCTGGTAAGGCTAGGGCAAATACAGAGGATAGCTTGTATTTTGCTAATGAATGGGTAGAAGAGGGAGTCCCTTTAGTGGTTCAAGGAGCACCAGAGAATTCTCTCTTTCATTGGACAATCACAGGGCCTAGGGGTGATAAGGAAGAATTCACAACGGAAGAGAACACCTATATTCCAAGGGCTAAGGATAAGGAAAAATTAATTACCGTAAGGGTGGATGGGATGGAGAATCCTTTGACATCCATCTATTTTAGTTCGCTTCCGGTGATATATATAAACAGCAACAAGGGTGGTTATTACGATGTAGATGAGGAATATAGAGCAGCCACCATGGTTATGCAAGGGAATGAAAGCTATAGAAACAAGGAGCAATTAGTATCCTGTAATATTGAAATCCGCCTTCGTGGTAATTCAACCAAGTGGCGGGATAAAAGACCTTTTAATATAAAATTAGAAAATAAAGAAGATTTACTTGGGATGGGAGCCAATAAACGTTGGGCCTTATTGGCCAATGATATCGATCATACTCTCATGAGGAACAAGATTCTTTATGATTTTTCCGGTGCCATCGGAATGGACACTTATATGGAATCGGAAAATGTGATTCTCATTTTTAATAACCAATACTATGGTGTTTACCAACTAAGCGAAAATGTTAGAATCCATCCCACAAGAGTAGATATTTTTGATTGGGAAGAGGCTGCAGAGGATGCGGCAGAGGCAATTGTTAGTGAGGCCATAGCAAAAGGACTCATAAGCGAAGAAGAAAGATTCACTAAGGAAAGTGATATCGAAGATTCTTTATGTTGGAATTTTCAATGGATAACAGAACCCTATTTATTTACATATGATATAGACAAAGATGGAAGTGAAGAGTCCTATACCATTACTGATTATGTTATCCTGCCTTCAGCTACCGGAGGGGTCTTATTGGAAGCAGATTTCTACTCCTTCTGGGAGAAGATCCCATCAAAACTCATTACTGCTTACTCTCAGCCATATTATTTTAAAACCCCAGAAATGGCCTTCAGTAACCAGTCTCTTTTCGAGTATATAAAGAAGTACTTGCAGAGTTTTGAATACGCATTACATAGCACAGACTTTACCTATCATGAAAATGATATCCACTATAAGGCAGAGAATCGTTTGGGTGGAAATGAAAATCCAGGTTATGAGATATCCGATTTTTCAGCTTCGGAGTTTGATGGAAGACACTATGCTAGCTTATTTGATATGGAATCATTAGTTCAAAATTTTTTGGTTTGCGAGCTTTCCATGAACTGGGATAGCATGAAAAACAGTGTCTTTATTTATAAGGATGTAGATGATCTCTTTCATTTTGGTCCTGTATGGGATTTTGATTGGGCTTTTGGAAATATTAACATGTTCAATATTTATACTTGGTATCCAGAATCTTGGCATACCACAGAAAAAGATTTTACAGTAGAGCAATATTATCAAACAGTACAGTGGAATCGTTTTCTAATTAGAGATCCATACTTTTTAGTAAAAGCTTACGAGAAGTATCATGAAATTCGCCCCACTGTTATAGAAGAACTCATTAAGGAGGAGGGTTTCATTGACAGCTATGTTTCCCATATTAGAGAAGCAGCTTTAGCCAATGATAAAAGATGGGACTACAGTTATGGTCTATATAATAGTGTAGGTTTTGATGAGTCGGTAAATAATTTAAAGAAATTTTTATCCCTTAGAATAAACTGGCTGGATAAGCAATTTGAATCCTTGGATAGCTTTGTTTCTTCCCTAGGTTATTACAAAGCTAGTGATGATCTTGTAGTGAAAGAGATTGATACAAAATCCAAGGATGGATATGCCTTGATTACAGCCGAAGTTAAGGATCCCAATATTGCCTCCCTTGTTTTCCAGGTTAATGGTATTCATATGTTTACTGAAGAAGTCACTTCTGGGAAGGCATTAGCTCAGATTCCTAGCACCGTTTTGTATTCGGATAGCAGTTTGCTAAATGTGGTTCATCTTATGGCGGTGGATTCCAATGGTGAATATATCATTGATTCCAAGGAAGAGGGGAATTATTATAATGCCAAATCCAATTATCAGGTGTTTACCAGTAACATAGGAAGTGCCAATCCTTATCCCAAATATGAGGATTTTCTTAATGAAGTTGAAAACAATCAGAATGTGAACCAAAGTGAAGGGTTTTCAAATAGTAGTGGGGATAGCAAGCAGGCGGTTGAAAATCAAGATAATAAGGAACAAGATCTTGAAGCGAAATCAGAAGGTAAATCAGAAGGTCTAAAAATGGATTATCTTCTTATGATAGTACTATTCCTTGTCTTTATCTTGGTGTTAATAGGATTTGGAGTTAAAATGAAGATGGAGAAAAAACAGAAATAAAAAGAGATCTATTGTAATAAAAGATTTAATATAGGGAATAGATAAAACAGCTTTCTATAAGTGAAGTCATAGAAAGCTGTTTTTTAATAGTTATGTAGGTGAAACGATATCTTGGTTGTTTACTTGATGGTATTTTGATGGTATTCTAAAGTATTTCTTGATTGTTTATCTGATAATATACTTGATGGTATTCTTGTAAATATTCTGAAAGTAATTCTTGATAGCTTACCTGGGTATATACTTGATGGTATTCTGAAATTAATTCTTGAAAGTTTATCTGATTATATACTTGATAGTGTTCTAAAGCATTTCTTTATAGTTTCTCTGTTTATATACTTGATGGTATTCTTGATATTATTTTTGAAAGTACTTCTTAATGGGGTTATCCAAATCCAGATATTCTATGGGATCTGGATTAAGGATTGTTTACCCTTTGATTACTGGAAAAACTTAGTCTTCTTGGTATGTTTCTTGGAAGAAACCTGAGGTGGAGATTGGTTCCTTTCCTATGTAAAGATGGGAGGTATCGCCTAAAGCTATACAACGAAAATAGGCTTCACCTTTTACTCTTTCCTCTGTAACAAGGGTAGTAACTGATGTTGGAGCTACGAAAAACCCTTGCCACAATAAGGGGGCAGAAATCCCCAACAGATGTGAAAGGATGGCAAACTGCGCTCCCAAATGGCAAAAGATCACAATGGTATCGGTATTTCCTTTTTCACAACGATAATAATTATCTTCTCTTATGTATCCGTACTTTTCCAATAAAAGATCCATATTTTTGGTGATATTTTGATAAACTTCTTTCACATCTCCGGTTTGCATGATGGAATCTTCAAACCAATGATCTTTATCATATAGTAGAGGTTTTCGTGTCCAATAACCGGGCATAAAATCCCATGGGATTCTTCGTTGGCCGGTTTCCTCATCAATTACATAGCCAGGAAATTCTTGTAGCCAATCATAGATGGTGGCTTCTCTACCTAATCGGTCTAGGGTTACTTTGGCTGTTGCCCGAGCCCTACCTAAAGTCGAGCAGTAAAAATCACGAACATCAAGATTTTCTAAGCGATCTGCTAGAAGCTCTGCTTCTCGAAAACCTTTTGGGGTGAGATAATCCTTAGCATAATCAGGATCTCCATGACGAATAAATAAAATTTTCATTGTATTTTCTCCTTAATTTCATATGTATCTTTTCATAATCATATGTTCTATAATGAATTTATTATAACATGAAGGTAAAGGANCACTCAATAGTAGCTGCATTATGTGTCATGTTGCTTAAAAATATTAATATCAAACACGGAGGTTAATCGTGGATAGAAATCAATATCTTGAACAAATCAACAGAGTAATTGAAAAAGGAATCTTTAAGGATAACTGGGAATCCCTTTCGAATTACAAATTAGCAGAATGGTATCGCAATGCAAAGTTTGGCATTTTCATACATTGGGGAATCTATTCTGTTCCAGCATTCGGAAATGAATGGTATTCCAGAAACATGTATATCCAAGGTTCAAAAGAATATGAACATCATATAAAAACCTATGGTAACCATAAGGACTTTGGTTACAAGGACTTCATTCCTATGTTTAAGGCAGAAAAATTTGATGCAGAGGAATGGGCACAGATATTTAAGGAGAGTGGTGCTCGTTATGTAATGCCGGTAGCCGAGCATCACGACGGATTTCAAATGTATCAAAGTAATCTATCCCATTACAATGCTTATGAAATGGGTCCTAAAAGAGATGTTTTAGGAGAATTAAAAGAAGCGGTTGAAAAAAGAGATATGAAATTGGCTGCCTCTTCTCATCGGATTGAGCATTGGTTCTTTATGGGACATGGGAAAGAATTTGATAGTGATATTAAAGAACCTTTACAGTTAGGAGATTTTTATTGGCCTGCTATGCCCGAACCGAAAGATCATCATGATTCCTTTTGTCCTAGTCCGTCAAAGGAATTTCTCGATGATTGGTTATTGCGCACCTGTGAATTGGTTGATCGCTATCAACCTAGTATTGTATATTTTGATTGGTGGATTCATCATCATGCAGCAAAACCATACCTAAAGAAATTTGCTGCTTACTATTATAATAGAGCTATGGAATGGGGAAAAGAAGTAGCAATCAATTATAAGCATGATGCATTCATGTTTGGTAGTGCGGTCTTAGACATAGAGCGGGGGAAATTTGCTGATGTAAAACCGTATTTTTGGCAGACCGATACTTCCGTTGCGAAAAATTCCTGGTGTTACACGGAAAACAATGATTATAAGACTGCTAGAGAAATCCTATGTGATCTAGTGGATATCGTTAGTAAGAATGGATGTCTCCTTTTAAATATTGGTCCCAAGGCCGATGGCACAATTCCAGAAGAAGATAAAGCAATTCTTAAGGAAATTGGACAGTGGATGAAAATTAATGGAGAAGCAATCTATGGAAGTAAGGTTTGGCGGGTGTCAGCGGAAGGTCCTACGGTAACGGAAGAAGGACAATTCACAGATGGAAATACAGTAACATATACCAGTGAGGACATAAGATTTACGGTTCGTGGTTCCAATCTCTATGCAACTGTTCTAAATTATCCGGAAAATGGAGAAGTTATAATAAAATCTCTTGCTGCTCGGAATGCTGCCATAAAGCCATATTTCCATGGCATCATTCGAGATATTACGGTCTTAGGATTTGATGAGAAGCCACAGTGGGAAAGACGAGAGGATGGTTTAATCCTTAAAACAACAAAGGTTGCCAGTGATAAACCAGTGGTATTTAAGATTGTGGTTGATTAAGTGATGTTGAATGAAAAAAGGGTACTTACATGGAAGGATTTATGAAATCCCTAACTTGTTAAGGCCCTTTTTTATGTTATAATGTTTGAAGTAACCTGATTTGGTATGGTACGAATTAATAAAAAATGTTTGAAGTAACCTGATTTGGTATGGTACGAATTAATAAAATAGGATAAAAAGGGGATACATAGGGTGAAATCAAAATTGATGTTTGTGACTGCCATGCTAATATTTGGTAGTATCGGTCTTTTTGTAAGAAATATTCCAATTTCCTCAGGCCAAGTGGCTGCGGTAAGAGGGTTGATTGGTAGTTTATATCTTTTGATTTCGGGAATGGTAATAAAGCAGAAAATTTCCTGGAAGCAGGTAAAAAAGAGTTTTGTCTTATTGTTTCTTTCCGGTGCAGCCATCGGATTTAATTGGATTTTTTTGTTTCGGGCTTATCATTTTACTACCATCGCCAATGCAACGGTAAGTTATTATTTTGCTCCAGTTTTCGTTATCCTTTTTACACCTTTCATATTAAAAGAACGGCTAAAATTANATAAGATATTNTGCTTGATATGTGCTGTGATAGGAATGTTTCTTATTGTTGGAATTGATTCAGGAAATGGTTGGGAGCAGCTCACCGGTGTTGGCTATGGCCTACTGGCGGCTATTTTATATGCTGGAGCCATTTTAATCAACAAATTTCTAAAAGGGTTGGGTGGATTAGAGACGACCTTAATTCAATTAAGTATTGCCACCATAATTCTAATTCCTTATGTAATTTTTACAGAAGAAATCGCTTTGGGTAATCTGGATATTAAGTCCTGGGTCCTATTAATTACCCTTGGTATTTTCTATACAGGTTTAGCCTATCTATTGTATTTTACATCAATCCAGAGGCTAAATTCTCAAACCATCGCTATTTTTAGTTACATTGACCCTATATCAGCTATCCTTATGTCTGGACTTTTTCTAGGAGAGAGGATGACAGGGATACAAATGATTGGTGGTATCTTAATTCTCGGTGCTGCATTTGTCAGTGAAAATGAATTTATATATAAAAAAATTTGTAAATTACCCTATCTAAAAAAATGATATCATTTGCATTGTATAACGGTTGTTAATCCTGTATCTCGTTACTAAGTTTACAGTTTTTGAGTACTATAAAACAACCTAGCCAAAATGTGGTTATTAAAAATATAGTAAGATGATAAGTAATTGATTAGGAGGATTTTGCGATGAGTAAAAAAGTTTTAATTATTGGTGGCGTGGCTGGTGGAGCATCTGCTGCTGCCAGATTACGTAGATTAGATGAGAATGCTCAAATTATCATGTTTGAACGGGATGAATACATTTCATTTGCCAATTGTGGTCTTCCCTATTATATCGGAGAAACCATCAAAAATCGGGGTAAGCTTTTGGTGCAAACTCCAGAAGCAATGAATGCAAGATTTCAAATTGATGTTAGAATACAAAGTGAAGTAATACAAGTTGATACAGTGAATAAAAAGGTAAAGGTAAAAAGTAAAGAAAAAGGTATCTACGAAGAAAGCTATGATTATTTAGTCCTTTCTCCAGGAGCCAAAGCCCTCCGNCCTAATATTCCGGGCATTGACAGTAAGAAGATACTTAGCCTAAGAAATATTCCGGATACGGATCGAATCAAAGANCTTGTGNATCAGGAGGGNATCGAATCCGCCATTGTTATCGGAGGAGGATTTATCGGTGTGGAAATGGCTGAGAATTTAAGAGAACGGGGAATGGAGGTAGCCTTAGTCGAAGCTGCTCCTCATATTCTTGCTCCCTTTGATAGCGATATGGTAGTAATAGCAGAGAAGGAACTGACCGACAATGGAGTTAATCTAATTCTGGGGGATGGGGTAAAAGCTTTTGCAGAAGCAGGAAATCAAATTGAGGTAGTTTTAAATAGTGATCAAAAGTTAAAAGCAGATATGGTCATTCTAGCCATTGGAGTTGCGCCGGACACGGCATTTCTTAAGGAGAGTGGTATTGAATTAGGGCCCAAAGGTCATATTCTGGTAGATGAAAAACTTAAGACAAATGCGGATGGTGTATATGCTGTGGGGGATGCCATTGAAGTAGTGGACTTTATTACTGGGCAAAAGACAGCAATTCCTTTAGCAGGCCCTGCCAATAAGCAGGGAAGAATAGTGGCAGACAATATTGCTGGACTAGCTTCCACTTACAAGGGAACACAAGGAACATCCATATTGAAAATATTTGATTTAACTGCAGCTAGTACAGGAGCCAATGAAAGAACTCTGAATAAGGCAGGTATTCCATACAAAGCGATTACGGTACATCCATTATCCCATGCTTCTTACTATCCAGGGGCAGTACCTATGACTCTAAAATTAATATTTAGCGAAGAAGGAAAGATTCTTGGAGCTCAGGGAATAGGGTATGAAGGAGTGGATAAAAGAATTGACGTGATTGCCACCGTAATTCGTTTAGGAGGAACAGTAGAGGACTTAACGGAATTAGAACTAGCCTATGCGCCTCCATTTTCCTCTGCGAAAGATCCAGTTAATATGGCTGGTTACGTGGCTCAGAATGTTCTCGCAGGACGATCCCATCTTGTAACTTGGGATGAGGTGGAAGAATTAGACCCCAATGATTCCATTTTACTGGATGTTCGCAGTGAAATGGAATATGAAAATGGACATATTCCAGGTGCTATCAATATTCCAGTGGATGATTTGAGGGAACGACTAAGTGAATTGGATCCAGAAAAAGAAATCATAGAATACTGCGCAGTAGGATTAAGGGGATATGTGGCGGATCGAATTCTTAGCCAATATGGGTATAAGGTAAAGAATGTTACCGGAGGATATAAAACCATTGCCTCCAGAATTGATCAAAGGAAAGAAGCACAAGCTTGTGGTAAGCAGGAAGCGAACCTGAAAGCTGCAGACATTGGACTAGATAAAACATACGATCAATCCAATTTATCGAAAGTAACAATTGATCCAGACACGCAGGCTGTAAGAAAAGAAGAAGTGGACATTACAGAATTTGATAAGGCAATCGATGCCTGTGGTTTAGCCTGTCCTGGACCTTTGATGCAGGTCAAGACAGAGATGGATCAACTTTCCCAAGGGCAGATTCTTAAGATTGAAGCCTCCGATCCAGGCTTTTATGAGGATATCCAGTCTTGGTGTCAAAGAACAAATAATGAACTGGTGGACCTTAAGAAATCTGCTAGTATTGTAACAGCCTTTATTAGAAAGAAATAATATAATGTTAAAAGTTTAGACGGATAAATTCTGAGTGTTTCGGCTTTGCAAGGAGAAATAATATATGTTAAAAGTTTAGAAAATTATTTTGACTTATCATCATAATAAAAGAATATTTTCTTAAACAGTTTGTCAAAAAACATTGATGATAAAAGTATTGTAGTTGAACAAGTTTTTTGTAAATAGATAGCGTATAAATAGAGTATGGGTTTTATAAAAATAGTCACTGAGATAAGGAAACTACTTCTTTGTTTCAGTGACTTTTTATTCTCCAATTCCTACTATTTTTGTTTCCATAAGCCTTCCCTTAGTGCTATAATTAGAGTAGTAATGAATATGTATATATGAATTGTATTGGTATTGATATTTAAACTATGGAATATAGGAAGAGAATCGTTGGGAGGTGTATTGGGATGAGAGGTAAACAGATTGGTAAAAAGATCGGTAAACAGATTGGTATTTTAGCTATGGTAGCAATCATATTAATGTCTTTAACATATAACCTATTCCCGAATATGGCCTCTGGTGAGGTAAAACCCATAACAGAAATTAAGGAAAAATTAGAGGGAATATCAGAGGAAGAAAAGAAAATACTAAAGGAACTCTTTACCATCCGTCAGGAAATTTATGAGAAGGAGAAGGAAGAAGCTAGAATATCAGGAGAAATTAATATCTTAGAAAAAGATATTGATAAAATACGAATAGGTATTGATGAAAAACAAAAGGATTATGATGATAATTTGCAGCTTTTAAAGCAGGTTTTACAACTTTATCAAAGAGGAGGTCCTGCTTCTTATCTTGAAATTTTACTGGGTGCAAAGGATTTGCGAACATTTTTAAATGGTTTGAATCTAATCAAAGATATATCCCGTAATGTGGATGAACTTTTAACTTCCTTAGAGGAGGATAAGAAAAATCTCCAGGATGAAAAGGCGATTCTGGACAGCCAAATGATCCAATTAGAGCAAAAAATGATTGATCTTCAAAGGCCAATTGAGGAAAAACTGGCCTTAAAATTAAAAATGGAAGAGTATCTTGCTAATTTGCNGGAAGAAAAGGAAGANTATGAAGAACAACTTAANGATTTGGAACAGTTGTGGGGAGAATGTAAACTCCTATTTTCCAATATCGTGTCTGAGATGACTAGGATTGTGGGGGAAGGACATTTTAAAGATGAGGATCTTAACTTAAGTTTCGGGCTTTTCCGCATTAATGGTTTGATTCATGAAGATACCTTTAATCGGATCATCAAGGAACATTCTAATCTTCCGGAAACGAATATCCATTTTTCCAAAGATCAGGTTCAAATCCAAGTACCTGATTGGAAGTTGGTCTTAACTGGTAACTTTATTATTGAAGGGAATACTTCAATCCGATTTGTTGTGAAGGAAGGAACTTTCTACGGTCTTCCTTTGGAGGAGTCTTCTCTGGAAGAATTGTTTGAACAAGGACCACTATTCATTGATTTAAAGGATATGGCAGGGGATATGGTAACCATCGATTTTTACTTACATGATGTGGATATATTAGAGGATAATCTTAAGTTTACCATTATTCCAGTATTCTAATGGTGTAGAAAAAAATTTAGCACCTGATTGAATATGAAAATTCCATTTAGCACCTGATTGAATATGAAAATTCCATTTAGCACCTGATTAAATTAGAAAATTCCAATTAACATCTATGGTTGGTTTTGATTGATTTGAAATAGCTTATGTTACAAATTGTAACATTAGGAGGGATAAAACTTGATTAAGGCAGAAAATGTATCATTAAGGTATAAAGATGGAACCTTAGCTCTTAAGGATGTGAATATCGGGATTCAACCTGGGGAGCTGGTATACATCCTAGGCCCCAGTGGATCTGGAAAAACCAGTCTATTAAAGCTTCTTATGGGAATCGAATATCCCACTTCTGGGAGTTTAGAGGTCATGAATCTACCAATGAAACGGAGCAAACGTAGGAAAATACGAAAACTTCGTAGGAATCTTGGACCTATTTTCCAGGAGTTTAAACTAATCGAGGGAAGAACTGCTCTGGAAAATGTGATGATGGGTATGCGTATCTTGGGAATTAGACCGAAGCGAATGAGGGAGTTTGCCAATACCGCCTTAAGTCGGGTGGGTTTGGAGCATAAACGTTTTTCCAAGGTTGAAAAGCTCTCCTGGGGGGAAGCCCAGAGAGTTGCCATAGCCAGAGCGGTGGCAAGAACTCCAAGATTAATATTAGCGGATGAACCTACTGGAAATCTAGATCATGATAATGCAGTACATATCTTGCATTTATTGAATTCTTTTCGAAATGATCATACTACAGTAGTTATCACCACCCATGCAACCCATTTGATTCAAGATTTTGAAGATATTACAATCTTGCATGTGGATCAGGGAAATATCAGAGTAGAACGGAGGGGGAAGAGAATATGAAAAAGTATATTTTTAACTTAGGTTATTTTCTTCTTGAAGTGTTTCGAACCCTACGCTCCAATTTCCTCTCGAATCTGATCTCTGTTCTCGGAACGGGTCTGATATTATTTTTACTTGCTTTGGTGGCGACCGGTTGGAATGTGGGGGATAAACTTATAGATACCCTACAGGGTGAGGCACAAATTAGTGCTTATTTTGAGAATTCCATGGACTCCAATCAGGCAAGTCAAATCCTGAATCGGATTAAATCCATAGAGGGAGTTTATGAGGCNGTTTTGGTCAATGAAACCGATGCCAAAAGTCGTATGGAAGACTTATTAGGGGATGAAGCTAAAATATTAGAATTATTCGATGAAAATCCTTTTGAAGCATTTATTGAAGTAAGAATCAACCTAGATTCTATGAATGCTGTGTTGCAAAGTATTAGAAGTTTGGATGGCGTTGAATATGTTAGAGATAATCGTAGCGTTCTAGAACAAATGAAAGTTATGGTAGATGGGATGAAATTATTGGGTAGTTTAATTATGATGGCCGTTGGAATCACGACACTGATTATTATTTCCCATATGATACGTCAAGGCATCTATCATAACCGAGAGCAAATTAAAACCCTNCGTTTATTAGGGGCTAGTTCCGGATTTATTGGTTTACCCTTTGTACTGTCGGGGCTTTTATTGACGGTGATTGGAGGCTTGATCGCTACCGGCCTTATCTTGTACTTACTGGAACATGGATATCAGCAGCTTACCAGATCCATCCCCTTTATTCCCTTGCCGGCAAAAGAGGGTTTGATGGAGCAAATCAGTGTATTAGTTCTTAGGGTGAGCGGGATTCTTGGATTTTTTGGTAGCTTATTTGGCTTAACCTCAATTAAAAAAGAAGAAAATCGTGGTTAAAATAATGATAAACTTTTGAGAAAACCTCTTATGGGTTCTTAAAGTATTACTATATAACGGAGGAAATAGAAAATGTACAGCTTTTTAAATGATTATAGTGAGGGAGCCCATCCTAGGGTATTAGACTTCTTGATGAAATCAAATTTTGAACAAAATATCGGCTATGGAGAAGATATTCATAGCGATCGTGCAAGAGCATATATAAAAAAGCAGTTAAAAAGAGAGGATGTAGATATTCATTTTATCTCTGGTGGAACGCAAACCAATCTATTGGTGATTTCATCATTCCTTCGTCCTCATCAATGTGTGATAGCAGCAGATAGCTCCCATATCAATGTTCATGAAACCGGGGCTATCGAAGCCACTGGACATAAGGTGGTAGTGATGCCTTCCCAGGATGGCAAGCTTAGCCCATCAGCAATTAATGATGCTTTGAATTACCATCAGGATGAGCATATGGTCAAACCCAAGATGGTTTATATTTCCAATACAACAGAACTAGGAACTATTTATAGGAAAGAAGAACTAAGGAAGATCCACCAACTGTGTAAGGAAAAGGGCTTATTCTTATTTTTAGATGGTGCCAGACTGGGATCTGCCCTGACTTGTAAGGAAAATGATCTCTCCCTTACAGATATAGCACAATTATGTGATGTATTCTACATCGGAGGAACTAAAAATGGTGCCCTATTGGGTGAGGCCTTGGTGATCTGCCGTGAAGAATTAAAGGAAGATTTTCGATATCTAATCAAGCAAAGGGGTGCCATGTTAGCCAAGGGATTTGTCATGGGGATGCAATTTGAGGCTTTGTTCCAAGANCANTTATATTTTGAAATCGCCTCCCATGCCAATCAGATGGCTGAANAAATCGCNAAAACCCTAGATGAATGCGGTTATGAATTTTTAGTTCCCCCATGCTCAAACCAGCTCTTTCCCATCTTGCCCAAGAAACTGTTAGAAAAGATGGAAGCCAAGTTTAAGTTTATGATACAGAAAGAGATGGATGATGAAAAATCAGCAATTCGATTGGTAACTTCATGGGCTACAAAAGAGGAAGCGGTAGAGGAACTATGTAATTTCTTCCGTGAGAATAAAGGTAAAGAGTGAAACAAGGGAAGTTATAACTAGGAACTAAAAAAGTGAAAGCTATCAACTCAGAACAATGTTTTCAATGGAAGCTACAAACGTAGTTCAATAAATTTTAGAAAGGAGAAGTTAGTAGACATTATTTTTTATAAACAAAGTAAAGAATAATAATTTTAATACTTTGGGATTTTTGATTCCGTCTACTGTAAAAATAAAATATGTTAACTAGAAGAAATGTAAAAAATGGCGATGAACTTTCCATTCTAGGTTTTGGATGTATGCGATTTCCTACAAAGGGTGCAGGAATCGATGAGCCAAGAGCCATTGCCATGATAAGAGATTCGATAGAAAAAGGGGTCAATTATTTTGATACTGCCTATTTCTATCATGGAGGGAAAAGCGAAAGCCTCTTAGGAGAAGCCTTAAGTGGAGGCTATCGGGAGCGTGTCAAGATTGCAACGAAGTTACCACCTTTTATGGTAAAGAATTTGGAGGGAGCAAAGAAAATATTTGCTACCCAGCTGACTAAACTTAAGACAAGTTATATCGATTATTATCTTCTTCATATGCTTTCGGATAAGGTGACTTTTGACCGGATGGTAAGTATCGGGGTAATTCAATGGTTGGAAGAACTTAAAAAAGAAGGTAAGATAAAAAACTTGGGCTTTTCCTTCCATGGCAGCAAAGCGGATTTTGAAGAAATTATACAAGCATATCCATGGGACTTTTGCCAGATACAATATAATTATATGGATGAAAACACCCAAGCAACAAAATCCGGTTTGCAATTAGCCCATTCATTCGGAATACCGGTGGTAATCATGGAACCTCTTAGGGGTGGAAGACTAGTGAATAATTTACCGGAGGAAGTAATCCAGGAATTTAAAAGGTATGACGAAAAACGTTCACCTGCCGAGTGGGCACTGCGTTGGATTTGGAATCATCCAGAGGTAAATGTGGTTCTATCGGGGATGAGTACGGAAGCACAGACTGAGGAAAATATCCAAATTGCATCGGATGCAAGAGCAAATTCTTTGTCGGAGAAAGAGTTAGAGATATTTGAAAATGTAAAAGCGATTCTTCATGAGAAAACTAAGATTCCTTGTACCGCCTGTGGTTATTGTATGCCCTGTCCTTCAGGAGTTAATATACCGGGGTGTTTTTCCGCCTATAATGATAAGTACCTGTTAAAAGGGAAAAGGAGTCGTTGGAAATACATGCAGGCCTTAGGAGTTATGTCAAAAAAACCATCCTATGCTTCGGTCTGTATTGAATGTGGAAAGTGCGAAAAACATTGCCCTCAAAACATAGCAATAAGAAAAGAGTTAAGAACCGTTAAAAGAGAGATGGAGGGTATACTATACCGACCAGCTGTAAAAATCGCTAGAAAGATCTTAAAGGTAGAATAATAGCAATATTAGTTCGATTAATAAANTNTTGAAGNTTGATAAAAAAGCTTGTGCTATTTAAGTTCNGTGTAAGTATGGAAGAAATAAGCCAGGTTANTATGCGAAACATTAATCTGANNCCATTTAAAGAAGCTATGATTNTTAACGGAAAACTAGAGGAAAGCGAATTATATATAACATATTGGTANTTGTTCCTTGGGTGTATATGTTCAAATCTTTAAGTCTGACTGGGTATATTTCAAAAATATATTACCAGCTTTTGTATTAAGTTTTACATTTGAAATGCTTCAATTTATTCTTGCAATTGGGGCTTCTCTGTTATTAATAAGATTGAAATCGCAATTGAAAGTATTGCATTCGCATTCATAATATTGTTGACAATCACAAACAGGTAACAGGAAAAGATACCTTAACGATGCTTTTTATAATCACTGTAGAGATTTTCAATTGACCTATCATAAGTTTTCTCACCAGATTTTGAAAAGAAACATCCAGGTACTTCTCCGTTTCTACGGTGATGTTTAACACATTCACAGCATTTTCCATGACGTGAACATGAAGTATATGTACAAGTACATTGAATGGTAGTGTTACAAGCCATTTCAAACCCTCCATAAAATTAAATTTACTTAAATTATTATACTAAAAAATAAGTTATCTTTCAACAAAAAGGAGGGGAAAACAAGGCCAACCCCAAGCTATTTGGTTTGAGATTTTCATAGATTGCAGTAAAAGACCACTTCATTAGTCGAAGTGGTCTTAGTTTGTATGACATTATCTTTGAACTCTACCGGAAGCATCGCCTTTAAGCAAGGTTTCAACTTCTTCAACTGTAACAAGATTGAAATCACCATGTATGGTATGCTTTAAGGCGGATGCTGCTACGCCAAATTCTAATGCATCTTTAAAGTTTTTACCTTCCAATAATCCATAAATAACACCGGAAGCGAAGGAGTCTCCTCCTCCTACTCGATCCACGATTCTTATTTCATATTTTCTTGAGTGATAGAATTCATTGCCATCAAAGGCACATGCTGACCATCCATTATCAGATGCGGAATGGGATTCCCTTAGGGAACTAATTACATATTTAAATCCAAATTTATCAATCATTTGCTTGAATATATCTTTATAACCAGCTAGTTCTAACTCTCCGGAGGTTACATCTGTTTGTCCAGGTTTAAATCCAAGAGTTAGATGGGCATCTTCTTCATTACCAATACAAACATCCACATATTGCATCAGTCTTGTCATTACTTCTTTTGCTTTTTCCGATGACCAAAGCTTCTTTCTGTAGTTCAAATCTACGGATACAGTCACATTATTCTTTTTCGCTGCTTTTAAAGCCTCTTCGGTTAAAAGTGCAGCTGAATCGCTTAAGGCAGGAGTGATTCCTGAGAAGTGGAACCAAGCTGCATTTTTAAATATTTCATCGAAGTCAAAATCTTTCATATCTGCTTCAGCAATTGAAGAATGAGCTCTATCATACACAACTTTAGAGGGCCTCATAGAGGCACCAGTTTCTAGATAATAGATGCCAATTCTTTCTCCACCTCTTGCTATATAATCCGTTTTAACACCAAATTTTCTTAATGAATTGATAGCTGCTTGGCCTATTTCATTTTTAGGAAGTTTTGAAACAAAATAAGCCTCATATCCATAATTTGCAAGGGATACGGCTACATTTGCTTCACCACCACCATACACTACATCAAATGAATCTGCCTGCACAAACCTTTGATATCCAGGAGTTGAAAGTCTAAGCATTATTTCTCCTAATGTTACCACTTTTTTCATTAATGCCCCTCCAATATATTTTTGGTAGTGTCAAGTCTGACACCCCTTTTTTCCTTCAAAACCTTTATTTATCTGGGGTTACATAGTTTTTTAATAAAAATAACAATGACCC
>JGI24708J26588_10000719_pt1 | contig 26817 bp, 29 predicted proteins | sample BioPla1DNA2_FD_26588 | JGI IMG/M metagenome (IMG submission 26588) | reverse complement strand
GATGCAGACAGCAAATAATATTCGCCGATAAAAAAACTGCAGCCTTGTTGGGCATGCAGTTTGTAAAATTAAGTCCTGATATACTTTTTCTTTACCGTGGTTGTGTGCTAATACGCGCGTCCTGATCCAGTTTAATACGGGAGTTGTGTAATGTACTCTTTAATTGCAATTTGTTTTTTCCCACTATGAATAAAGTGTTTTCATATGCAGTCATAACTTCAATTTTTCCTTTACTGTTAACCTGCAAGGTGGTGGCGGCACCTGCTTCAGAACCGACCTGGTTCAGAGTAATTTCATTTTTTGCTTTTAACAAACCGCCGCGCACTATACCGGTGACAACAATAGAGTCCCCTGCAGTCAGTTGGCTATGTAAGCTCCCCTGACCCTTAACCAGAATATTCTGGGCGGCTGTGAGCTGGGAATTGAGCGTGTAATTGCAGACGATATTGGCTTGAATTGAATCTAAATCCTGCAGCCTGTCCTGAAATTCCTTGCCTTCAGCCATCAGCTCCTCAAGGGAATCAGGTAACTGCCAGTTTTGCGGGATCAGTTTGTTAACAAAATTTTTCCAATCTAAAAGCCGGGAGAATTCCGGCGCGTCTTTTACGGTTTCTTCAAAAAGTTGGTTTAAAGTTTTCAGGTCTTGGTTAAAGTCGGGATAACGCAGGGCCATGATTCTTTCCAAGAGGGCGGCAGGAGGTATATTTTTAAATCTGGGCTGTTCCTTTAGCTGCTCTAATAAGGAAGGAAGCATGCTTAAATGGTCCATGATTTTTTGCAAAAGTTCAGTTATTTCCTGGGCCGCTTTAATATTATAACCGGCTTGAACCGTACTTTGAATCAGGTTGCCGCGAATCTGAATTGATTTGCCGGAAATGATGGTGGCACCGATGACATCGCCTAAAATGTCCACATTACCAGTGGCCGTGACGCTGGCACCTTCCGTGACATTGCCCCTGACGATAATATCGCCTTCATATTTTAAATGAGGCATATCCACGGTTAAATCCTTTTTGTGTTCGTAGACTGAACTTACTTCAAAACGAAATCTGTTGGCTGATGTTTGAAGTAAACGCGGTCTGCCGGCAACGGTTGACACGATGGTGTTGTTGTCTGTACATTCCGCTCCTTTACCACAGGTAACATGCAGCCGGCGACGGCCGGGTGGCGGGATGTTTTTGCCCATAATATCCTTACCGCTTTGTCCGTCTCTTCCTTGCTCCCAAACGGCAATTACCTGCCCTGCTTCCACATGGGGAACCTGGTAAGAAAAGCGCAGGTCTGAATCCAGTTGGGGGATAATTTCACCGGTTAAATCTTCTTTAGGAATTTTATATTGAATACGATCATCGGTGCCGGGCTGCGACGGTATCCCTTTGGCAATACGAATAAGTTTGCCGCGCTGTGTCAGCGCCTGCACCAGTGCTTCATGTATAATTCCAAATTTAATTCCGGCTTGGGAAAGTATTTTTTCCAGATCGGCCTCGTCTCCTGTAAATTCCGGAGTTACAAGCAGTTTTGCTTCGAGGTAATTATCGTCAATTATTAACTCACATGCGGAACTTTCCATCCTTTGCAAACCTCCTATGAATTAGCTGCTGTTTATCTTTTATTTCAATGGACTGGGGCTAAATCCCTGCACATATCCCCCAGAAGGAAGAGTAAAGCATATCTTTTCTTTGCCGATGTTTTAGGTGAAAGATATTTTAACCAAATAAAACAGCTTGGTGGTGCAATTATGAAAGATGTTTTGTCTCAAGAAGAAATAGATTCGCTCATTCAGGCTTTGTCAAGCGGTCAGTTGGATGAGAGTGAGAGTAAAACTGAAGAAGTAGCCCGTTATGATTTTAAACGGCCTAATAAATTTTCCAAAGAACAAATACGGACGCTTATGAGTATCCATGAGAACTTTGCCCGTGTTCTCTCAAATTTCCTCACTGTTTACCTGCGCACTAATATTCAAATTAAACTGGAATCAGTTTCACAAATTACTTTTGAGGAATTTATTTTCTCCCTGCCTGTCCCCACACTTATGACCATCTTTTCTGCCAGTGAGGCTTTGGGTAGTGCCATGCTGGAAACAAATCCGCAATTTGTTTTCCCCATTATTGATCTGCTCTTTGGCGGTCGCGGGGAAATGCCTGCCCAGTCCCGGGAGTTAACGGAAATCGAATTAACTGTGATGCGCCGCATTTTCGTTAAAGTTTTGGAAAATCTCCGTTACGCTTGGGAGGATGTATATGAGCTGACACCGAAAATTGAAACCATGGATACTAACCCTCAATTTAACCAAATGATTGCCTCTTCTGAAACGGTTGCTCTCATGACTTTTAGTACAACCATCGGAGAAGCAAAAGGGTTAATGAACTTGTGCTTCCCGTACCTGACTTTGGAACCGGTGATGCCAAACTTAACTTCACAGCACTGGTTTGCCGCCTCACGCACGGCAGCAAAAGATAAGGAATATCTGGCGTCTGCCGTCGAGCCGGTGGAGGTTGAGTTGACTGCCGTTTTGGGTGAAGCTTCCGTCAGGGTAGAAGATTTTTTAGAATTTGAAGTAGGGGACGTGATTTTGCTCAATCAAAAAATTAATGAACCTATGGTTTTGTGGGTGGAAAATGCGCCTTTATTTGAAATTCAGGCCGGTACCATTAAAGGACGACGTGCAGTACAGTGCCTACAGGTAAAAGGGGGGGAGAAATCCAGTGAATGATTTGTTATCGCAAGAGGAAATAGATGCTTTGCTGGCGGATTTCTCGGACGATGCACCTGAAGAAGACAAAACAGCTACTGAACAAGCTGTAGCGGCACAGCCGCAAAGGGAGCCTGCTATGCCGCGCCGTTTAGAGCGGATTTTAGATCTTCCCATGCAATTATCTGTCAATTTGGGCGAAACGCGTAAAACTTTGGGAGAAGTACTGGCTCTTAATATCGGTTCCGTGGTGGAATTTGCCCAAAGCGCCGAGGCACCTGTGGCTATTTGTCTGGACGGGAAGTTAATTGCCCGTGGTGAAGTAGTAATCATAGAAGAGCACTTTGCGGTGCGGATTACGGAAATTATTTCTCCCGCCGAACGTGCACAGAAAATGGGAGAAGGATAAAGCAATTATAAAGAATAAGGTGGGGTAACGTGAGCAAGTTAACACCATTACAGCTTGATGCCCTGGGCGAAAGCGGCAATATTGCCATGGGGGCGGCCGCCACTGCCCTTTCCGAGCTTTTAGGCCATAAAGTTGACATTACGGCGCCTGAAGTAACCAACACAACCATGGAAGAAATCGGTAGCAATTATAATATTCCCTGTGTGTTGGTGCGTGTCAAATATGTGGAAGGTATTATCGGGGCAAATCTTCTTATTCTTTCCGACCGGGATGCCGGTGTTATTGCCAATATGATGATGGGAGATGCCGACTTGCCCCTGCCGGAAAAACTGGATGAAATGTACTTAAGCGCCGTCAGTGAAGCCATGAATCAGATGATGGGTTCATCTGCCACTGCGCTTTCCGAAATGTTTAACCGCAGAATAGATATTACACCGCCGGAGCTGGAATATATTGAGGAACTAAAGAAAGTTGAATTACAAGAGGTTGAAAGGAAGCAGCAGGTTGTGCTCATTACTTTCAAACTCATTGTGGGCAATTATATTAACAGTAAAATGTTGCAGGTACTGCCATTGGATTTTGCCCATGCCATGGTCCAAGAAATGATGGGCGGTTTTGATTTAGACTTGAAAGAACCGGTGCTGCCGGCTCCCACAGAAGAAACCATTATGGTGGAACCGGCAGAGGTTGAGCCTTCCCTGTATGAACCGCCTGTGATAGAACAGACGGTGGCAGAACCGGTTGTGCCGGAACCGGCTCCAGAACCTCCGGAGGCGCCCGCAAAAATGCCGGCAGATAAAGAACCGCTTGTTATTACGCCGGTGGAAACTCCTGCAGAGAAAAAAGAGGCAATTTTTCACTATGTCCAGGAGGAAGGGAAAGTCCCGCTTGAACTTTTGCGTGATATCCCGGTGCGGATCACCGGAGTTTTAGGCCGTACCCGCATGCTCCTAAGAGATTTAATGGCTATGGATGCCGGGACCACCATCGAGCTGAACACAACAGCCAACGATCCGGTAGAAATTGTAGCCAATGGCAGAATTGTAGCCCGGGGAGAAATTGTTTTATACAAAGAAAATTTAGGCATACGTATAACTGAATTATGTAACTAACGGAAACTGCCCTCATGGCACCCGACGGGAGGGCGGTTTCTTTATTTTTTAAATAGTAAATTAGGAAAGTTGGACAAATGTAAAAAGTGGCGGTAAAATAAACGCAAAAACTAATCTTTTGACATGGAGTGCAGGACATGAGTGAAATTAGCAAATTAGCCGGTGATGGCTGTCAGACCATTATGCCGGAACAGGAACTTAAACCTGTGGCTGAAATTGAAAGAATGATTACGAAAAAATATCGTAAAGCCATTTGGAGTAAATTTACGAAAGCCATCAGGGATTATAAATTGGTCAATGACGGAGATAAAATTGCCGTAGCCCTCTCGGGAGGTAAGGATAGCTTACTGATGGCAAAACTTTTTCAGGAACTTCAGCGGCATAAACAAAAAGATTTTGCTTTGGAGTTTATTGCCATGGACCCGGGCTATCACCCTCATATTCGCCGGCTTCTCCTTGACAACTGCCGGTATTTAAAAATTCCGGTACATGTTTTTTCCTCGGATATTTTTCGCATTGCAGAAAAAATAGCAGGAGATTATCCCTGCTATATGTGTGCAAAAATGCGCCGGGGTGCGCTTTATGCTAAAGCGCAGGAGCTCGGCTGCAATAAATTGGCTCTGGGCCATCATTTTGATGATGTAATTGAAACAACAATGCTAAATATTTTATGTGCCGGCAGTTTTAAAAATATGTTGCCAAAATTAAAATCACAAAATTTTGCCGGCATGGAGCTTATTCGACCTCTTTATTACGTCAGGGAAGAGGCCATTATAAGTTTTACGCAGGACAGCGGTATAATGCCGCTCAACTGCGCCTGTATGGTGGCAGCAAAAAAGATTGGCAATAAACGTTTTGAAGTGAAAAAACTAATTAAAGAGTTAAAAAAGAATTTCCAGCAGGTGGAAAAATCCATTTTCCGTGCCGGTGAAAATGTATATCTGGATGCAGTTCTGGGCTGGAAAAGCGGCGGCAAACATCACCATTATTTAGACTACTATGATGAAAAGTAGTTTCTACTTGTCGTTTTCATCCAGTTTAATATTTAGTTTTACTGCACCAATATCTGTTTTTAAAGGTAAAAGCTCGCAGTTATCGGCTGCTTTTGGCGCCGGATCTTCCAGCACTTCCGGGGGTGTGATATCTACATGTTTGTTATATTTTTGTAAGTTGGTGGCTGCATTGCCGCAGATAATATTAACAACTTCACTTAAGGCGGAAATAATAAAACTGTCCAGCTTATCCATTTCCATACCGGACATTATTTTTACCACTTCCAGGGCAGTTTCCTTGGGGAAGGAGAAAAGGATGGTGCCGGAAAGATCTCCTTGCAGTTTAATGGTAATGTTGGCCCCGTCATCTGTAACTTCGTGTGTAATTACATCATCTTTTTGTGTTCCCACATCAAGCATGATTTTAAAAACATCCTGCGCGGCTTGATAAATGGAATTGATATACTCAGCTTTCATGATGCGGCACCTCCTGCTTCTTGGCAAATTCACCAATTTTCTGATCAATTCCCGCCACATGGTTGATTAACCAAGCTAATAGTTTTCCGCTAAACCGCTGTACCAAATCTTCATCAAAGCCGGTTTCTTCAAACAGTTGTACAAATTCCGCCACTTCTGCTTTAAAATCGTCATGAATCTGTTTATGTTTCTCCAAGCCGGGGTAATTAATCTTGGCCTGATATTCTTCTTCATCGCGAAAGTGGGTAATAACATAATCTTTCATAAATTCCAGTGTTTCTTTAATTTTAGACAGTTTTTCCTCCCATGGGACCTCACTGCGCACTGTGCCGATAAAGTCGGATACGCGCCGAAATAGTTCTTCATGCTGCCGGTCGATAAGTTCTACACCGATTTTATACTTTTCTTTCCACATCATAAGCCAAAACCTCCTTTACAGTACCAAGATTATCCCTGGATAAGCTTACTGCTTAGTATTATAGCAAAAATTTCCCATAGAAATTGACAAAAAATCAGCTTTAATAAGTTATTAAGAAATAATAAGGCAAAAAAGGACAAAAAAGAAGCCGGGAAAAAACCCCGACTTAGGTACAAATTCCTGGATGTCTTAATACAGTACGCCGCCGATTAATGTCATTGTATTGGGTCCGTTATTATATTTAAGTCCATTGGCCTTCATCAGCCCCATTACATCAATGCCGTATGCTTCCAGGGAAACAATGGCGTCTTCCGGCCTGCGGCAAGGCTTGCCCTCAGGGTAAGTACATTTTTCACATAAATTACAACCTCCCGCCCCCAGGATGAGAAAATCGCCGTTTCCTTCAAGCTCTTTTTTTAATTTTAAGATACGTTTACTAAAATCTTTGCCGCCCTCCATCATGCCTTTCCAGTCAAAACTGTTATCAAGCTGGTATACATGGTAGAAAAGCAGAAAATGAGAGTAAGATTGAAACTGTTTAATGCTGTCTGCCAAAGGGCCGATGGCCGGCGGGCAGGTCCAGCATTTATTATACCGGCCGCATGTGTTTTGTTCACAAAGCTTTCTTACTTCTTCTTTAAATTCAATGGAACTAAGGGGAATCTCTTTACTGAGAGGGAAATTTTCCTTCACAATGGCTTGTATATCTGTCATAAATTCAGCGCCTTTCAGAGCATTTTCTCATTATGTGAACTCATTACTCCTATTGTAGAGGTATTTGTTTTGCTTGTCAATAAACAGTCTGTGATGACAATTTTCCGCGGAGAAAAGGATATTTTTCACCACTTGACGAATGTATTCATTAAGACTTTCCGGCAGGTACAAAGCTAAATCTATCGGCATAAGAAGGGGGATCATAATGGAAAAAATTGATATGGCACTGGTTAAACGGCTGGAAGACAAAGCAGCCGATATTCGCAAACAATTAATTGATATGACGTACGCCATTGGTCATGCGCATTTAGGCGGGGCCCTTTCCATGTGCGACATTACCGTGGCGTTATATTACCACTTTTTAAACTTTAACCCCATGGAACCTAAAGCTCCCGACAGGGACCGTTTAGTTTTAAGTAAAGGTCATTCAGGTTGTCTCATTTACAATATTTTCGCCGATATGGGTATGTACGACAAAGAAGAACTTTACAACGGTTACAACAGGATTGGCGGTAAATTTGGGCAACATCCCAACCGCAAATATATTGAAGGCTTTGAGGCTTCCACCGGTTCTTTGGGACATGGGCTTTCCCTGGCAGTGGGTATGGCTTTCGCCGGTCGCATGGACCGGGCTGGGTGGCGTGTTTTTTGCATCACAGGTGATGGCGAGTTAAATGAAGGTTCCAATTGGGAGGCCATCATGTTGGCTGCTCATCACCAGTTTGGCAATTTGGTGGCCATTGTGGACAGAAACCGCATTCAAGGTAACGGCTGGACGGAAGATACTGTGACGCTGGAGCCGCTGGCGGATAAATGGGAATCTTTTGGCTGGGAAGTGCGTGTCATCGAAGACGGAAATGATATGCAGCAAGTTGTGGCGGCGCTGGCTGCTCTGCCGCCTTCTGATCCGGTAAAAAGACGCAAACCCATTTGTTTGCTTGCTAACACCATAAAAGGTAAAGGCATTGCTTTTATGGAAAATGAACCTAAATGGCATGCCGGTGGCTTAAGCAAAGAAAAAAGGGACGAATGTCATCGTTTAATTGATGAAGCAAGAAAGGTAAGGGGGTAAGGTAATGGCTGTAACATGGGATTTTGCCGAAATGCTTTCTAAAGAATCGGCCAGGGATAAATTTATGCTTAAACTGTTGGAATTAGCAGCAACAAACAAGAATATTGTCTATATCTGTGCTGATGGGGCACCGGTGGGCAGTAAACAGGATGAATTTCGTAAACTTTACCCGGAGCAGTTTCTTGATGTGGGGATTGCCGAACCTAACGCCATTGGCATTGCAGCCGGGCTGGCTTTATCCGGCAAAATGCCTTTTGTCAATGCTTTTGGACCTTTCCTGTCGGTACGGGCTACTGACCAGATTCATACAGATATGGCTTACAATGATGTGCTGGTCAGGGTCATCGGCACCCACGGCGGTTTGACTTCCGGCGGCGGTCCTACACATTATACTGTTTGTGATTATGCCATTATGCGCTCCATTCCTAATATGACCATGGTGGCACCTTCGGATGCTAACCAGTGTGCAAAGTTAATTGAAGCTTCCCTTACCTATCCGGGACCCATGTATATTCGCGTGGCCCGGGGTGAAGAACCTTTAGTCTATAAAGATGATTACGATTATGTAATCGGCAAGGCAATTACGGCCAAAGATGGTAGTGATGCCACCATTATCGGTACCGGTATTGGCGTCTACAACGGGCTGGTGGCTGCACAACAACTGGCCAAAGAAGGAATTGAAGTACGTGTCATTGATATGCACACAATTAAGCCTATTGATGAGGAAGCGATTGTGAAGGCTGCCCGTGAAACCGGCGTAATTATTACGGTGGAAGACCATAATATTGTGGGCGGTTTAGGTGCAGCCGTGGCGGAAGTAGTGTTGGAAGCAGGAATTCCTTGTAAATTTAAGCGCATGGGGATTCCGGATGTTTTTGCCGAATTGGGCACACCGGAAGAATTGTATGCTTATTATGGATATGACGGTAACGGCATCATCAAGCAAATCAAGAAGATGCTGGGGTAAAATTTTTTAAAGAGGTTTTTTCATTGAGAATAAATTTTATCTGGCTGTTAACGCCACTTTTAATCATGGTGGAACAAGGAATTAAAATATTAATTTATCGTTGTTACTTTTGCCTTGAAACCCCGCTGCTGCCGCCGTGGATTTATTTCCGGCCGGTGTTTAACCGGGACTATTCTTGGCTTAATTCACTTTTCCAGCTCGGTTTAGGGCGTTTATGCCATATTGTTGTGGTGTTTATCATCACCATTGCACTTTGCCTCTTGTACTATTATCTAAAAAGACAGCAAATTACGTCAGGATTGCTTGATTTTAACTTCAGTCTGCTTTTTGCCGGTGCAATTTGTTCTTTATTGGATAAAATTTTTTGGGACGGCAGTTTAGATTATATTTTACTCAAAGGCTTTTTTACTTTCGATTTAAAAGATGTTTTTATTAATGGTTCCCTAGGATTGTTTCTCCTCATGTTTACTTTTGATCATGAGGGGCTGCGTACCCGTCTTTAATAAACGGGCAGAAAAGAAGGAGTGTGTACTGCTCACACTCCTTTTTGAACTTTTTCCCCTTCCGTCAGGATGCCCTTTAGCATCAATTCCATATAACTGACTATATATTCACTCAAGTTGTATTTGCCGTCATGCTGGCACCAGTCAAAAACAACTCCCCTGGCGGCAATAAAAAGATACTGTACAATTTCCTGTGCCGGCAGATCCTGGCGTATCTCACCGTTTTCCTGACCTTGAGTGATAATTTGCTGTAAGATGTTTTGCATCTGCCTGCCCTTGGTAATAAAGATTTTATTTTGTACATGGTAAAAATGTTTGACAAAATCGACGCCGCAGGATGTGTTGTAGCTGCCGTATTGCTCAAAAAACAGTAAGATTTTTTCCCGGGCAGTGTTGACCTTTTGTAATTGATCCACTACCACATTCTGAAAGTATTCATCTGCTTCGCTAAAAATCGCACTTAGTACATCATATTTAGATTTAAAGCGGTTATAAAATGAACCAATGGATACACCTGCTTTAGCGCAGATCTCTTCCACCGTGATATTATCAAAACCTTTTGTTTGCATTAAGCGTACGGCAGTGTTGTAGACGCGGTTGCGCGTTTTTTGCGCCTGTAGCTGACGTTTAGTTAGTTTCTCGGACATGCACTTCTCCTACTTTTTCTTTATAGTTATAAATATTATACCAAGAGTGGCAATTTAAAGTAAAGGTAAAAAGAGGCGCAAAGCTGCGCCTCGTGCCTTACTGCAGGCCGTAGATATTTTCCGGGTCGACAGGACGGCCTGTGTATTCCAGTTGTTCCACCGGAACAGTCATTTTTTTGTTGGTACCGATTACAACGATATTAGCCGTTGTGCCTTGAATACTTTCAATCCAAACAGGAACGTCATCATACTGTACTTCTACTTTGCGGGGACTGTTCATAATTTCTTCAGCCTGTTTAATGTCCATGCCATCCCTCCTTGACTATTTAAATCGGTTCTTTTTTAGTATGGCAATGGCAGGAATGGCTATACACTAATTGCCGCAGGCAAATAAAATAGTTGTATTAAAGGATTTAGCAAGACAAAAAGAGAAAATAAATACATAATGACAACTGTTAAAAAGGTCCAAATGAAAAGAAATTTCAAAAAATTAAAAAACTAAACCAGCAACTTTTAAATTTCTGTTTTCCCAGTGAAAATACCAGACACGTAAAAGGAGTGATGGCGATGAACCAAATGGAAGCAGTACGCCTTGAACGGCAGAAATTAATGGACGATTTTATTAACAACCGTCAGCCGCAAAGAGTACCTATTGTCAGTACCTGTTCAACTTGGGCTTACTATTATAAAGGTTATAAACCTATTGACGGCATTAGAAATGATGCCGTCATGGAAGAAGTGGTCCGCTCCATTTATACCGATTTTTACTGGGATATCGTGGAAATCGGTCCGGTGGTGGCGTACCGGCCGGAACTGTTTGCAATCTTAGGTGGCGGCACTTTTACTTTTACAGAAGAAGGGTTACACCAGACAAATCCGGGAGCAATTGCCGTCATGGAACCGGAAGAATACCCGGAATTAATTGCCGACCCGTATGAATTTCTGCTGAACAAAATTTATCCCCGCAGGTATAAACTTTTTGCCCACGATGTTGACTTTGAGACAAAATTTGCCGGGATAAAAGAAATTTTTGCCGTTCGCGGCCTTATTGCCAAACAGATGCAAAAGCATGATGAAATTGCCGAAAATGAATTTGGCCTTCATAATACTATTGCCGGTTTGATTCTGGCACCTGTTGATTTTATTTTAGATTATTTGCGCGATTTTCACGGGATTATGCGTGATATTAAGCGCCGGCCTGAAGTGGTGCGGGAAGCCGGAATGGTCCTTGTTAATTACGCACTGGACGAAGTGGAAAAGATTAAGCCTGAACCGGGAAAATCAATTTTGATTCCCATGCATCTGCCCACTTTCTTAAATCCCAGGGATTTCGAAAAAGTTTATTGGCCTTCATATAAAAAACTGATCGATGAACTGGTGGCAAGGGGACATAGTGTAAAATGTGCCTTTGAGAGAAAATATGACCATCTTTTTGATTATTTGCAGGAGCTGCCGAAAAATCGCATTGTGGGCGTGTTTGAAGATGATGATTTGCGCCTGGTAAAGAAAAAATTAGGCGATACCATGGCGATCCAGGGCGGCATTACCACGCAGGCCTTAAATTTCTGCACACCCGAAGAATGCATAGATATTTGTAAAGGCCTGATTGATGATCTGGCCCCCGGCGGTGGTTTTGCTTTTTCCACCAACAAAGCCATGATTTCCGCCTCGGACGGTAAAGCGGAAAATCTTAAAGCCGTAACGGAATTTGTGCGCGAGTACGGTGTCTATAAATAATCTTTTCCGGAAGGAGGCAACATCAGTGGAAAATAAAAACAACAACAATCGCCAGGTTTTTGAAAAGGTTGCCAGGGAGATTATGGGGGCAAAAACTCCCCAGGAAGTTGAAAAAGCCGTAAAAGAATTAATTCGCTCTTTTTCCTAGTGCCATGCCGTCAGGTGTGAAAAAATAGACATGGCAAAGGAAAACATTATCTGATATACTATATTTACACAAAACTCAGACAATGATATACTTTTATTGTATGTAATTATCCTTACCTAAGGTATTGTTACAATTTGCACTTTCAGTAACTCAAACTTCATTTTAGGAAGGGTAAGGCAGTATTTTGCTCTATAGATACTTAATTTTGTTGCCGGCAGTAATGGTATGAAAGCTTTGCGGCTGGGTATCCTGATAAGAAAGAATAAGGTACAAGCAGTAAGTTTTCAATCACTACTGCGGCAATAATGAAAAAATATATTAAAGGTGGGTGGAAAATATGAGTGATGCAGCAACATTAGCTCAGGAAAGAACACAAATTATTAATGATGTCCTGGAGGGGCGAATTCCCAAAAGAGTACCGGTAATATCCGCTTTAACGTATGAGTTTTCTGTTGAATATGCCGGTTTAGATCTGAAGACTGCACCTTGGAATACTGCGAACTTTAAGACTGTCTGTGATAAGATTTGTCAGGATTTTTATGCGGATTATTTTCCTGTCATCCATTTGCGGTTCCCTGCCCTGTATAGGACTTTAGGTGCCAAAAACTGGATTGTAGGCTCCGGTGGCTTTATGCAGCATCCGGAAGTTGAAGGACTTCATGTGGATGAGTATGATGATTTGATTGAAAACCCCTTCAACTGCATTATGGAGAAAGTGCTGCCGAGACTTTATGACAATTTAAATGCCGATCCGGTAACCAGATCTATGACTATGGCCAAAGCATTTACCATCTTTAGTGAAGAGTTTGGTACCATCGGTGCCGTTACTGCTGAGTTGAGCGCCAAGTACGGTTATGCCAATGCCAACCTGTTTACTGCTGCACCTTCTGCACCGTTTGACTTTGTGGCAGACCAGTTCAGAGGCTTCAAAAACATCAGTCTTGATGTGCGCAGAATCCCCGATAAGGTTGAAGCTGCAGTAAAAGCAGTTACACCGCTTTTAATTAAAATGGGTATGCCCGCCAGCGAACCGGGTCCGAATACAGGTGTCTTTATGCCGTTGCATATGCCGCCCTTTATGCGCATGAAAGATTTTGAGCGTCTCTACTGGCCCACATTTAGCCAAGTTGTTGAAACATTTGCCAAGGCCGGCTTAACCGTTCTGATCTTTATGGAGCAAGATATGATGCGCTTCCTGGATCATTTTGCCGAGCTGCCTGAAAACTGCGTCCTGTGGTTTGAAAAAGGTGATCCCAAACTGGCAAAAGAAAAAGTTGGCAAAAAACATATTATTACCGGTTTCTATCCTGTCACACTGCTGCATACAGGAACTAAAGAGCAATGTGTGGATAAAGCCAAAGAATTACTTGATATCCTGGCACCAGGCGGCAGATACTACTTCAACTTTGACAAGTCGCCACTGACATTAGGCAGTGCGAACCCCGAAAACATCAAAGCCGTTCTGGATTATGTCGGCCATAATGCCAACTACTAAAGGAGGGTTTTGTATGACTTTCAAATCCGATTACTATAAAGTCTGGGAAGAAGAACTGAAAGAGGACTCTGCTGTAGACGAACAAACGGCAAATGCCATTGCAGGTCGCCTGCAGGGATATGAAGAAGCCATGTTTGGTTTCGTTATGTTCCTGTTAGTATAACCTAGTAAACTAATTACTTAAAAAAAATAGTAAGATAATAATTGACTGTTGGCGAAGGGTTGACTGCATAGTCGACCCTTTCCCCGTCTTTATCGTTTGTGAAAGAAAAGAACAAAGGGTGCGGTTATGACTTCTTTAACGGAGAAATTGGAGACAGTAAAAAACATACTTGCAGCAAGCGGTGGTGCAGTGATTGCTTATTCCGGCGGCGTGGACAGCACCCTGCTGGCTAAAGTAGCCCATGATGTGCTGGGTGAAAAGGCTTTGATGGTTACTGCTGCTTCTATTTTCTTTGGGGAAAGTGAGACGGAAGCAGCAGTCGGGCTGGCGAAAGAGCTGGGTTTTGTCCATTTGCTGATTCATCTGGACTTGGAAACTAAGGAACAAGTTTTAGCAAACCCACCCGAGCGCTGTTATTATTGCAAGCAGGAACTAATTGCCGGCTTAAAGGAAATAGCTAACAGCCACAATTTGCCCTGTATTTTTGACGGTTCCAATGCGGATGATGTGTCTGACTACCGTCCCGGGCAATTGGCAGCCAAAGAGCAAGGGGTAAGAAGTCCTTTACAGGAAGCAGGACTTACGAAAAGTGAAATCAGAGAGCTGGCAAAAATGTATAATTTGCCCACCTGGGATAAACCTTCCCTGGCCTGCCTGGCTTCCAGAATTCCTTATCATGAGCGGATTACAAAAGAGAAGCTGCAAATGACGGACAAGGCGGAAGAATATTTAAGGAAACTGGGGTTTACCCAGTTGCGTGTGCGCATGCATGGTACCCTGGCCCGCATTGAAATTCTGCCGCAAGAGTTACAGCGTATCATCAATGAAGCTGATAAGATCAATAATTATTTAAAAACTCTCGGGTACACATATGTTACTGTTGATTTGCAAGGTTACCGTACAGGTAGTCTGAATGAAGTCTTGCCTATCGCAAAAGAAAATCTCTAAAACTCTCTCTGCCTTTTGTTGACAGCCTGCGCCTGCTAATGTTATATTGAAGTTAAGGTTCAATACATGTATAGTCAAGAAGATTTTTGTGTAGATTTCTTGATAATGTTGCATGATGTTTGCAAAAACGGGTACGCTTTTAATAAAGCTTACCAAACCTACTACAATAAGTATGCAGTGTTTCGTTGAAAACCGTGTGAAACGGTACATAGTAAGGAAGAGCAGATGTCAGGGACTGTAAAAAGGAGGAACTTAGATGATTATTATTGGGGAAAAAATTAACGGGACTATCCCTCGAGTCGGCAAAGCCATTGCAGAAAAAGATGATGCCTATATTCGCGAATTGGCTGTAAAGCAAGCTGAAGCCGGCGCCCATTATATTGATGTTTGTGCCAGTGTTGCTCCTGAACTGGAAGAAGAAACTTTGATTTGGTTAATGGATATCGTACAGGATGCGGTGGATACCCCGCTTTGTATCGATAGCCCCAACGCCAGAATGATTGAAAAAGTACTTAAACATGCGAAAAAGCCCGGCATCATTAATTCTGTTTCAGCCGAGGGCGACAAAATGGAAGTTATTTATCCGCTCATGAAGGGGACAGAGTGGCAGGTTATTGCACTTACCTGCGATAATAAAGGTATTCCTTCCGACGTGGAAACACGCGTAAATATTGCCCGGCAAATGGTGGAGGAAGCCGCCAAGTACGATATTACACCGGACAGAATTCATATCGATCCTTTGGTAATGGCACTTTCTGCAGATAACCAATCCTTGATTAAATTCCTGGAAACTATGAAACAGGTCAAAGAGCTTTATCCCACCATTAAAGTAACATCCGGCCTGAGCAATATTTCTTTCAGCATGCCTTTGCGACGTGTCATTAACCAGCACTTCTTTGCCCTGGCTATTTATGCCGGCATGGATTCCGCCATTATGGATCCCCTGAACAGGGATATGATGACCACGCTCTTGGCAACACAGGCGTTGCTTGGACGCGATCGTTATTGCCGCAATTTCTCCAACGCTTATCGTAAAGGAATTATTGGCCCTAAATTGGAAGATCGTAAGAAGAAAAAATAAGGAAAAGGAGCGAAAAACATGTTAGATTATGAAGCTCTAACCAAAGCTGTGGGCGACTTGGACGAAGAAGATGTAATGAGTAAATTGGAAGCCTTTGTGGCAGAGAACCCTTCGCACGAAGAGGCTCAAAAAGCTGTGGCTGCCTGTCAAAGCGGAATGGCTATTGTGGGTGATCTCTTTGAGCAGGGTGAATATTTTGTCGGCGACTTAATTTTTGCCGGTGAATTACTGACTAATGCCATTGAAATTTTAAAACCGGTTCTGGGCCAGGTAAGCTCGGAAAAAATCGGCACCATTGTTTTAGGTACTGTGGCCGGAGACCTGCATGATATCGGAAAAAATATTTTCCGGAGTATGGCAGAAGCAGCCGGTTTTGAAGTGCATGATATCGGCATTGATCAGCCTGCCGAGGCTTTTGTAAATAAAGTAAAAGAAGTCAACCCCGAGATCGTGGGCATGAGCGGTGTTTTAACCCTTGCCTTAGAATCCATGAAAGACACAGTAGATGCCTTTAAGGCAGCAGGTATTCGTGACAACATTAAAGTTATTATTGGCGGTAACCCTGTGACAAAAGAAGCATGTGAACAGATTGGTGCCGATGCTTTTACCACTAATGCTGCCGAGGGAGTAAAAATCTGTCAAAGCTGGGTTCAGTAAAATTTAAAGAAACTTCGGCTTGTTGATTGCCCTTTTACGGGTATCTGAAGCAATATAGCAGCATTTCAAGGCAATGAAATGTTTATATCAAAATTTACCGGCAGGATTGAGAGGCTGCAACAAGCCTCTCAATTTATATATAGGCGACTTGTTAATAATCTATTAATAATTTCCTGACGGGGAGGGTGGTTGTATAGATGCCTGATTTTAAAGAGCTGGAGCTAAGACTTGTTAATGCTGTGGCCGAGCTGGAAGAAGAGGAAGCACTGCACCTGGCTGAAAAGGCTTTGGACGAAGGCATGGAACCCTTGGCTTTACTGGAGGCCGTAAATAAAGGCATGCAAAAAGTAGGGCAACTTTATGAAGAGAAAACCTATTTTATTGCCGATTTAATTATGGCCGGCCTGATCTTCAAAGGAGTACTGGGACTTCAGCCGATCCAGAAATTATTTTATGCAAAAAATAAAAAGAAAATTGGCAAACTTGTTTTGGGAACAGTCCATGGGGATTTACATGACATTGGTAAAGATATTTTTCGCGGCTTAATGGAAACAAATAATTTCGAAGTTATTGATCTTGGTGTTGATGTTCCTGCGGAAAAATTTGTCCGCAAAACACTCGAGCATAAGCCGGATATCGTAGGTATGAGCGGCGTTTTAACCTATACTGTTGATGCCATGAAAGAGGTGGTTGAAGCGCTGAAGGAAGCAGAAATCCGTGATTCAGTCAAGGTGATTGTGGGCGGGGGACATCTCACTGAAGAGTCATGCCGTTTTATCGGGGCAGATGCGTATTCCAATGATGCCTTTGACGGTGTAAAACTCTGTTTGCAGTGGATGAAATCAGCAAAGCAGGGAGAAGAGTAGCGTATGTCTATACCGGTATACACTCAAATAGTTGAAGCGATTAAAGAAAAAATTAATAGTGGTCAGTTAAAACCGGGGGATGCCATTGATTCGGAAAACACTTTATGCAAAACTTTCAGCGCCAGCCGCATGACTGTGCGTAAAGGGCTGGCTATCTTGGCAAGGGAAGGCTATATTTACTCCATTCCGGGTAAAGGTAATTTTGTGAAGCAACCGGATTTGACCAAGTATATCATTAATTACGATGAAATGAGCAATACCATTAATATAGTAGATAAAACACAATTATTAGAAGTTAACATTATTATGCCTGATGATGAGCTGGCTAATAGTTTACAGGTCACAAAACGAAAAAATTTAATTAGAATTAAACGACTCTTTTTTACTGAAGGAAATCCAGTGGCGTACGATGTAAAATATCTCTTGTACCAACGGGGAATGCCTATTGTGGAAAAAGAAATTCAGCATGCCACTTTTCCTGAAATGTTGGCAAAAACTACTCCCATCTATGGTCTGAAAAAAGAAATCATTATTTATGCGCAAGCGCCTGATGACGAAATGAAGTACTATTTAAATATTTATGATGAACTGCCACTGCTTGTGGTGGAGCAAAAATTGTACGACAAAGACAATAAACCTATGGGGTTAGGGATAACTTCCTATCGCGGTGATTATATAAAACTAAAAGGGATAAACCAATAATACATCTATGCTGCATTTATTTTGGCAGCGAACTAAAGTGGAAAGGTGATGTAGATGACAAAATATAAAGTATCATTTTCCGGTGGTACTACAGTTGAAGCACCTGCCCAGGCTACCCTTAAAGAAGTGATGAATAATGCAGGGATTAATTTTGATTTTCCCTGCGGGGGCAGAGGACGTTGTGGAAAATGTAAAATCCGTATTGTTGCCGGCGCTAATGAACCCCAGGCAGAAGATAAAAGAGCCTTAACAGAGGAAGAATTGGCGGCAGGGGTCCGCTTAGCCTGTGTAACAAGAGTAACAAATGATCTGGAAGTTGAATTCTTATCGGATAAAAATATTAGCCATCGGATATTACTTTCGTCCCTAAACAGAACGGCCAAGGTTGAACCCCATATAATTAAAAGGTATGTAGAAGTGGATAAGGCATCCATCTATGATCTGCGTACCGCCTGGCAGCGCATCAAAGATCATCTTGCCGCGCAAGGAGATCAGCATGAGGCCACAAAAGCTCGTGTTACTGTATTGCGCCGGATTCCTGACGTCTTGCAAAATAGTGAGCATAAAATAACCGCCGTACTCTACAAAGATGAAATTCGCGGTTTAGAACCGGGCAATACTTCGGAAAAGCTGCTGGGCATGGCTTTCGATATTGGTACTACCACCATTGCCGGTTACCTGATGGATCTTTACACCGGTAAAGAATTAAGTGTAGCTTCCACTTTAAACCCGCAAACGCAATTTGGTGCCGATGTGATCTCCAGAATCACACATGCCAATCAGGATCCTAATGGTTTAAAAGAACTCCATCGTGTTGTTACCCGGGCCGTCAATGATTTAATCGGTGAGGCCGTCAAAAAGGCAGGCGTTTCCCGCGATGATGTTTATGCTGTCTCCATTGTGGGCAATACTTGCATGCATCATCTTTTTATTGGTGTTAACCCCAGGGATGTGGCTTTGGCACCCTATGTTCCTGTCATCACTGATCCCCTGGTGATTGACCCGGCTGATCTCAATCTGGTCATAAATCCGGCAGGTAAAGTTTTTGTCCTGCCTAATATTGCCGGTTTTGTCGGGGCCGATACTGTGGGGGTATTGCTGGCAACAGGGCTTGACCAAAGTGAAGAAATTAAGCTGATTGTAGATATCGGCACCAACGGTGAAATGGCCCTTGGCAATAAAGATAAGATTTTAGCTTGTTCCACCGCTGCCGGGCCGGCCTTTGAAGGGGCACAGATCAGCTGTGGCATGCGCGGCGCCTCCGGTGCCATCGACCATGTTACTTTTGAAGATGAATTTAGTTTTTCCGTAATTGATGATGTGGCACCGCTTGGTATCTGTGGTTCGGCCTTGTTGGATACTGTAGCCGGATTGCTGGAGATGGGACTGATAGATGCACGCGGGCGTTTGAAAAAACCCGAGGAAGTAACACATCCTCTGGGACAGAAATTAAAAGACCGGCTGGTGGAGATTAACGGCAGTCCCGCCTTTTTACTGGCCGGTGAAGTAAACAGTAAAGAAAATCGTCCCATTTATGTTTCCCAAAAAGACATCAGGGAATTGCAGTTGGCCAAAGGCGCCATCGCCACCGGCATCCGGATTTTAATGCAAAACTATGGGCTAGAAGTGGAAGATATTACGGAAGTGCAATTGGCAGGAGCCTTCGGCAACTATTTAAACCCGCATAGTGCTTGTGCCATCGGCCTCATTCCCAGGGAGCTGGAAGATCGTATTACCATGGTTGGTAACGCGGCCGGTCTTGGTTCGCAGCTGGCACTGCTTTCAGAGACAGAATACGAAAGAGCAGCTACTGCAGCCCGCAATGTACAGTTTGTTGAGCTGGGCTCTGATCCTAATTTCACCACTGTTTTTGCCGAATCTATGCTTTTCCCCGAGCAGGAAGAAAATTAACTGCATCGTTATTACAATCTGGAAAAAACAGCAAGCTCAACCGGTTTGCTGTTTTTTCGCGGCAAAATTTTCACCTTTCCACAAACCAACGACCGTTTTGGTCAAAAAAAAGATAAATTATTTTATTGGAAACGCGACATGTGAACCTGGTGCCATGGCCGCCGGCCTTTAAACTGCAGGCCTGACGAATGTCTATGACCCGGTCAATGGAAATACGGCGGCCGTTCCACCAGAAACAGACAGGTTCCAATTTCCCGTCGGGGTAAAATCTTGCTTCCACTTGCACGTAAGTTTTATAGGCAAACATCTTTTTGCCTCCTAAAGACGTTTCGCGTTTATTTTAATGTTGCCTTTCTTATCTTTTAGGGTTTGCCACCCCTTCGGCGGACCTGCGGTCCTGACCACCCCGTAAGCTTAAGGGAGGCACCCAAAAAATTCCTCTTCGAGGACAAATTAGAACAGGTGTTCGTTTTTAGTATAAGCAAATAGAAATAAAAACACAATTCTGCGCAAAGCCGGCCAGACCGCAGATTTCGTTTTTAGTTGCAGATATGGACAAGAAAGTGCCTGCTTCGCAAAAAATTATGGTATTTATTTTTTTGACTAAAGGAGGCTGGAGAAAAATGAAGGAAAAGTCAGAGCAAAATTCCCGGGAACTTGTGAGTGATGTGATAGCAAAGGGAGTTTCCGCCGCAATCCCTAAAGGCGAGCTTGTCATAGAAGCAGAAGCAGTGAAAAAGCTTTTACAGACAGATCATGTGGGCTTTGACGAATTGTCTGCCTTTACACGCAGACTGCATTTAGATATTTTCACCTTATCTCCCCAATATAAGGCTGCTGCAAAAAACTTGCCTGCGAATAATGAATATCTTTGGCCTCATCTTAAAAAATGGGTATTGGAAACGGAACTTTTTGTTTTTGCTATTTTGGACGGCGCCTTTGAATGGGGTATGCGCCTGCTGGGCTTGGAAGAATTTTTTAGCATGTTGCGTTCTCCGGCGGCTCTTAACGATTTAATCAAAGAGGTAGAAAAACGCAATTTTTATCAGATTGACAAACTGGTTGATGAAGGCATAAACGGGATTATTCTGGCTGATGATATTGCTCACCAACAGGGGTTATTTGCCAATCCTAAAATCCTAAAAGAAAATTTTATTCCCAGTTTAGCCCGCCAGGCGGAAAAAGTCAGGGCAAAAGACTTGCCTGTTTTTTATCATTCTGACGGCAATTACCTGCCTGTGCTGGAGGAAATCGTCCAAGCAGGTTTTTCCGGGCTTCAGTGCCTGGAAAAGTCGGCAGGTATGGAGTTGGAAAAGCTGCGGGATAGTTTTGGCGATACTTTATGTTACTGGGGCTATATTGAGACAGAAGATCTGGCGGTTGCGGCTGATGAAGAGCAGCTGCAGGCTTTAGCTGCCGTGCACCGCAACCTGGCTGCGGGGCAAAAGTATATTCTGGGCACAACAAGCGGTTTGTTTGCCGGTATGGAGCTGCAAACACTGCAGAAGCTGTACCAAATGCTTTCATAAAAGAAGGAGCAGAAATGTAGGTGGAGAATTTGTCTGGATCATTGCTTACACGGACTTTAAATCGCAACATAGCAGTACTATTCCTGGTAATTGTGGCTCTCATGTGGAGCAGTGCCGGTGTGCTGATAAAGCTGATTCCCTGGCATCCTTTGGCCATTGCCGGTGCGCGCAGTTTCATTGCCGTGCTTGTTTTTCTGCTGGTGGTGAGAAAACCGAAATTCACCGGTTCGCCCCAACAGCTTGGGGCAGCCCTGGCTTACGCCATCACGGTTACTACCCTGGTAGTGGCTACAAAGATGACTACTGCCGCTAATGCCGTGTTGCTGCAATATACCGCCCCCATCTATGTCGCCCTTTTTAGTGCCTTGTTTTTAAAAGAACGCATTACACGCATAGATGTAATTACAGTGGTAGTAGTTTTCGGCGGCATGGTTCTTTTTTTCCTGGATAAGATAACCATGGACAATATTGTGGGAAATATTTACGGTGTCATCAGCGGTATTACTTTTGGCGCCTTTGCCGTTTTGTTGCGCACACAAAAAGACGGCTCCCCCCTGGAGTCGGTGCTTATAGGGAATTTATTAACTGCCGTCTGTTCCGCTTTTGTGCTGGTGCGGCAGCCGGCCATGGAATGGAGCGGCTGGGCGGCACTGCTGGCCCTGGGCGTTTTGCAGATGGGTATCCCTTATATTCTTTATTGCCTGGCAATAAAATATGTGACAGCTTTGGATGCAGTTTTAATTCCGGTCATTGAACCGATTCTTAATCCCATTTGGGTGTTTCTCTTTCTGGGTGAAACACCCGGTCCCCGGGCTGCACTGGGCGGCGTGCTGGTTTTATGTACAGTGACGATACGCTGCCTGCTGCCGCTTTGGCAGCGTAAAAACTTAACCGGAACTTAGCAAAAATATTACCGTTTGTAACTGCGGGCTTTGTGTTGAGCCCGCTTTTTATTTTTTTCTTTTCCCCATTTCACTTTTAAACCGGTACCAGGAAGAGGAATAGCCGGGAAAAGGTCGAATCATGTAAGGTGTCAATGAGTTGTTGGAGGGGAGAAACAGTGATTTCTTTGCAGCATGTGACAAAAAACTATCCCGGCAGTGCTTTGCCGGCTTTAGATAAAATTTCTCTTGAAATTGAAAAGGGAGAATTTGTTTTTTTAGTGGGGCCTAGCGGGGCAGGGAAAAGTACTTTAATTAAATTATTATTTCGGGAACAACTGCCTACAAAGGGTGAGATTTATTTTTATGGCAGGAATCTTGCCCGCCTTAATAAAAAAGCCCTGCTCAATCACAGGCGACAGATCGGCATGGTTTTTCAGGATTTTCGGCTGTTGAAACAAAAAACTGTTTTTGAAAATGTTGCTTTTGCTTTGGAAGTCCTGGGTAAAGCGCCTAAAGAAATTGAATATAAAGTGTCGGAAGTGTTGGACAAAGTAGGACTGGCAGGAAAGGAAAAATCCTTTCCTGCGGAACTTTCCGGCGGTGAACAGCAACGGGTAGGGGTAGCCCGGGCTTTAGTGAAAGATCCGCTTTTACTATTGGCAGACGAACCTACCGGCAATTTGGACAGGAATACTTCCCGGCAGTTAATGGAGCTGTTTGAAACTATTAACGGTGAAGGAACAACCATGATTATTGCCACACACGCCTGGGATCTGGTTGATCAGATGCAAAAAAGAGTTATCTCTTTAGAAAAGGGACGCTTGGTCCGGGATGAAAAGCGAGGGACTTACGGCTATGAATTTTAATTTCTTAAGATACTGTTTGCGTCAAAGTCGTGATTCTCTGAAACGTAATTTTTGGTTAGCCCTGGTGACTTCCTGTATTATTGCCGTTTCTTTAATGATCTTCGGCGGTTTTTTACTTCTGGCCGTTAATATTTCACAATTAATGCAAGATGTTCAATCTAATGTGGAGATTTGTGTCTTTTTGTACGATGATGCCGATAAAGACTGGTTGGCGGAAGAACTGCAACGGTTAGAGGGAGTGGAAACTATCCGTTTTGTCTCCAAGGAAGAAGGTTTGGAGGATTTCGGCCGTACACTGGGTGATGCTGCTTTAGTGACTGGCCTGCAGGGGGAAAATAATCCTCTGCCTGATGCCTTCCGCGTCACTGCCTCCGCAGCAGAGTTGGTACCCCAGCTAGCGCAAGCCATGCGCCGGCTGGAGGGAGTGGAAATGGCTGAATACGGCGAAGAGCTGGTGGGAGAGCTGTTAAAACTTACCGGTTGGATTAACAGATTGCTTGTGGGTGTCGGTTTGCTTTTGGCCTTGGGTGCCGTCTTCCTTATTGTTACCACTATCCGTTTATCCGTCATGGCACGCCGGGAAGAAATTGGCATTATGAAATATTTAGGAGCCAGTGATTGGTTTGTGCGTTTTCCTTTCCTGGTGGAAGGAATAGCCATGGGCTGGCTGGGCACCATTGTGGCTACTGCAGCTCTGGTCGCTGTTTACGGCAAAGTGGCGGCCACCTTACAGCAGGATGCTTTTGCTTTTTTCCTGCGGCCGGTAACTTCCCCGGAACAGCTGCTGCCTGTTTTTACCGGTTTGCTCTTACTGGGAACATGCATGGGCGGTTTTGGCAGCCTGATATCACTGCGTAAATTCCTGCGGGTGTGAGGTGGGGTAACAATGATGCGTAAACTGTTTTTTGTACTCTTGGTGCTAATAGTTTTCCTCGCCTGTACTTTAAACGGTAATGTCATGGCAAATGTGGAAAAAGCGCAAAAAGAAGTTGATGAACTGGAGGAAATAGTCAAATCTTTAGAGGAAACCATGAAAAATCGTCAGCAGCGCATTACCCGTTTAGAGTCTGAGTTAAAAGTTTCCGAGCAGAGGCTGCAGGAGGCGGAAATCAAACTGGCAGAAGCCGAAGCAAGACTGGGTGAGCAAAATCTGCTTTTTGGAGAAAGGGTACGCAGTGCCTACATGAAGGGCGGGTTATTCTACCTGGAAGTCTTGTTCGAGGCGGAAAATTTCGGAGATGTAATTACCCGCTTTGTTTATTTAAAGCGGATCCTAGCGCGGGATGCAGAGCTTATTTCCGCTTTAAGAGATGAATACGCCGTTTTACAGGAACGTAAAAAGGCGCTGGCGGAGGAGAAAGAAAATCTGGCAGATTTACGTTACCGTCTGGAAGCAGAACAGAAAAATTTGCTGGCAGAAAAACAGCAGCAGGAGAAGCTGCTTGGTGCCGCCAAAGATAAATTGAAAACTGAGATCGCTAAAACTGTACCGCAGGCAGAGAAATTGCCTGTTTACGGTGTAGTAATTGATAATCTTGCGGCTGCCCGTCCCCAGCACGGTCTGGTGCAGGCGGATCTGATTTATGAGTATGAAGTGGAGGGCAAAATCACACGTTATCTTGCTTTATATTCTCAATTTCCCACCAAGGTAGGTCCGGTGCGCAGTGCCAGGCAACATAATATGATTTTAGCCCTGGAAAATGATGTCCGTTTTATTCATGCCGGCGGTAGTACGGACAATCTGAAATTGATCAAAGAACTTAATGTCCGTCATACAGATGCCTTAACTTTCCGTGGCAAACAGTTTTTCCGTGATTCTTCTCGCCGGGCACCGCACAATTTATATGTTAACTTAAAAGAACTTAAACTGGAACAACCTGCCCAGACGGTTGTGGTCAGACCGGCATATATTAGTCGCGAAGGGCAAAAGAAAAATTCCTTTAGTATCGATTACAGCAATAACTATACTATCAGTTATAAATATGTGGAAAAAGAAGGCGTTTACCACCGTTATATTAATAATAAACAGCATTTTGACGGTAACGGGGAACCAATTAAAGCGCGCAACATTATTGTTCAGTATACTCCATTTTATAATGATGCCCGCGGCAGACCTACGGCCGATTTAGTTGGGGAAGGTGTAATTGATTTTTATAGTCAGGGAAAATTCTTTAGAGGCAAATGGAGTAAAAGCAGTGAAAGTGAACCTACCCGCTTTTACTATCAGGACGGCCAGGAAATTGAAAGAGTTTACGGGCAAACCTGGATTCAGATCGTACGCCCCTAAAGAGACAGACAATTAGTTTACAGCAAGAAAATTTTTGACATTATGGAGGGGGAGCATGAGAAGACAACAATGGGCGCTAATGATCTTGTTTGCTGTGCTGTTAGCTGGAGTGGTGATCTTTTCCGGGTGTTTGCCCCAGACTCATTCCCGGCCTGATGACCAGACCCCGGCTGTACCGGAACAGCAAGGAGAACAGGCAGAGGAAATTGATCCGGAGGAAGAGCGTAAACGCCGGGAGCTGGAAGCACGTTTGGCCGAGCAGCGCCGGCTGGAAGAAAGAAAGCAACGGGAAGAGGAATTAAAAGCAGAATTAGGGCCTTTTTTTGTAAATTTACCGCCCCTGGACAGTCCTGAAAATCCGCCTGTAAAAGCAAAAGGCATTTATTTAACCGGACATACGGCAGGCAACACCAGGCGCATCCAGGAATTATTAACTTTAGTGGATGAAACTGAACTTAACGCCATGGTCATTGATGTTAAGAATGACCATGGGCTCATGACGTATCGCAGTGAAATTGAAATTGTCAATGAGGTAAATGCAAATAAAGGCGTTGTCATCAAAGATATTGATGCCCTGATGACAAAGTTAAAAGAACATAATGTTTATCCCATTGCGCGCATTGTAGTTTTTCGTGACCCCCACTTACCGGAAGTGAAGCCGGAGTGGGCCATCCAAAAGCGTGGCGGCGGCCTTTGGCGTGATCGCAGTGGTTTTGCCTGGGTAAATCCTTATGATAAAAATGTCTGGGATTACAATATTGCCATTGCCAAGGAAGCAGCTTTAAAGGGCTTTCGGGAAATACAATTTGACTATGTGCGTTTCCCGGAAAATGCTAGGCGGGTTGACCTGGAAGCAGAATTTCCATACGNGCAAGGACGCGCCAAGGATGAGGCAATTCAGGAATTTTTAGAGTATGCTCAAGAGCAATTGGCGGAATATAATGTTCATCTTGCTGCCGATGTCTTTGGTGTCATTGCCACGTCCAGAAATGATGCCGACGGTATTGGCCAGACCTGGGAAAAAATCTCCCCCGTGGTTGATATTATTTGCCCCATGGTTTATCCCAGTCATTACGGTCCGGGCTATTTCGGTTACAGGGTACCCGACGCCAATCCGGACGGCGTCATCAATCGCGCCATGACTGATGCCATTAAACGCAATGCAGTACTGGCGGAGCCGGCCATTATCCGGCCCTGGTTGCAAAGTTTTACTGCCACTTGGGTCAGAGGCCATATTCCCTACGGACCGCAGGAGGTACGGCGGCAAATTGAGGCTGCCCTGGCGTTGGGGATTGATGAATATTTAATTTGGAACCCCGGCAACAAGTACCATAGAGACGCTTTTCTGGCGGAAGCGGAAGCGGCTGCTTTGGAACAGGAAGCCGAGGCTAAACGCCTGGCAAATAATTTAGATCTTTTGGGAAGAACTAAAGAAGCTGCCTTAAAGGACTACCTGACTGCCGTTGTAAATAAAAACTGGCGGGAGATATATTTATGGCAGGTACGAGATTTTTCCCTAAATGAAGAGGATTTTCAAAAT
>JGI24708J26588_10000713_pt1 | contig 26951 bp, 27 predicted proteins | sample BioPla1DNA2_FD_26588 | JGI IMG/M metagenome (IMG submission 26588) | reverse complement strand
TCTAAGCCCTTGGCAACCAGTGCCCGGACAGCTACGCCACCGGTGGGACCTTTAGGGGGAGAGGATGGATATGATATAGACTGACCCAGTTGACCGAAACAGCCACTGACTAAAGTAGCTATGCCCAGCAGTATAGCTGATATGAGCACAAGGGTTAATAGCCCTTGCTGGGTGGGTCTATTGGGATATCTAGTCATGGGGGACGACACCATGAAGAAAACCGCCTCCTTACCTCAAGCGGGCAAGCCGGCGGTGATAAGAAGGCCAACAGATGCCTTCCGTAGCTCTAGTATAGGTGGGTGGGCGGTTCCTGTCAAGTTCTTCGCACCTGTTTGGACCTGATTGAAGCTAGCTCCAGCTGCTACTAGACTCCAACAGAGCCTAAAGCTCTTGACTTTTGGCAAAGGGATTCTTATCTAAAGAAGCTATCAGCTTCTCCTTGTCTACATGGGTATAGATGGTGGTGGTGGCGATGTTCTCATGGCCTAGAAGGCGCATAAGGGTCCGCAAATCCTCTCCATTGATGTAGAGAGCCGTGGCAAACGTATGTCTCAGCTTATGGGGTGTTAACATAACCTTCTTGCTTTCAGGCAGGTCAGTCAAAGCGGTATANTCCTTCAGACTCTGCTGTACAGCTCGGGGCGTAATCCTGGTATACCTATTGCCAAGAAAGAGCGCCATGCGATGCTGTCCCTTAGCTTTTTCTCCAGGCCGGACTCGAAGGTAAGCAAGAACAGCTTCCCGCACAGCTTCCGGTACTGGTACGGGCCGGCTTTTACCACCTTTCCCATCGACAACGTGGTAGAACTCGGTATCTGGCCCGATGGAGTCTACATTCATCTGGATGACTTCACTGATTCTGAGTCCCATGCTCAACATAATAAGAAACATTGCATAGTCCCGTTCAGAGCCATGGCGGCGCACCGTGTCAAGGAAATGAAAAGCCTCTTCTGCGGTGAGGTGCAATGGCGCCTCGTTGCGGGGTATGGCTTTAGTCTCTAGATCGTTAATAATCGCGGGATCAGCGAGCAATCGGTGGTCAAGAAGGTAGTTGAAAAAGCGTCTGACGGCAACGATTTTGCGATTGAGGGTGGTTTGAGCATATCCTAAGGTTTCCTTCAAAAAGAGAAAGTATCCGACCAAATCATCTGATGTGATAGCTTCTAGGTCCACTGTGAAGCTGTCCAGCAAGCGCTGAGANGCCGGTCGCAGGCGATTTTCATCGGCCTGCAAGATAGCTTCGAGTTGGGCATAAGCAGTCTGGTCTTGTGGTGGAATAACGCAGTCACAGCAGGCCAGGACAAGATGCAATTTTAGGAGCCGTAGGTCGGACCGATATGCTTTAGCAGTATTTATGCTCTTGTTAATCCCAAGCACCGCGATAAATCTCTCTACCTGTAAATCAAAATCTAGCATGGGAGGGCCCTCCATGTATCTTATCATCTAATACTAGTAATACTAGCCATCCGGATAGTGATGGCATGGCCCAAGGGGGTAAGGGCCGTGCAAAAACCAGGTGCTGCATAAAAACAGCGTACTGATCTATATTCCAGACAAAGCGGTCATTCCCTGTCTAGTGAACCACATTCACTTCGCAGAAGATATATTATGCGAAGTGGGAGCGGTTGCAAGCAAGATATGGCCTTCAGTTGCTGGCTACCTCTCTGTGGGCTCATACAGACCCCANGACTTNTTCGTATACAATATTGGTCAAATGCGCCGTTCGCTCCCACGACCAGTTGTTAGCCTCGTCTAGCGCTTCAATTCCAAGGGTGTGGCGTAATTCGGGATCGGCAATTAGCCGTTCTAAGGCTGTGGCCAACTCGGATGGCTCTCCGGGCGTGACAAGCATTCCGGTTTTGCCATCGACAATTATCTCTTTTAAGCCACCTGTTGCAGACGCTACAACCGGTTTTCCGGCTGCCATTGCTTCAAGGGCGATGAGACCAAAGGCCTCGTACGTGCTTGGAATTACCACAATATCTGCTCTGTGATATTCCTCAAGCAAATCTTCGCCTGTCTTTCTGCCAAGTATTTTAATCAGGCTATCCTTAGCCGTTAGTTTTCTTACGTCTGATTCGAGTGGACCGGTCCCGACAATTCGAAGGGTAACTTCCGAACTTAGTTGATTTAGAGATCGGAAAGCTTCAACAAGTACGTTTATTCCCTTGCGCACCTCCAGTCTTCCCACATAGAGGATAGATATGGATGGTGACGCTTTAGCAGCTTCAGTGATCTCTCTAGGCGCACATAACTGAACATTAACACCATTCGGCACTACTCGTAATGTTGTCACTGTGTTGGGGAAAGGCGGCTTCTAGCTCTTTGGCCATGAACTTACTACAGCAAATGATCCTATTGCTATTCTGGACTAAGTATTCCTGAAGCACTAGCATGGTCCTTGCGAGTGCATTCAAAGGAAGGCTACTAGAACCTCGCTCAAACTGATGAATAGTAGCTACTAATGGGATGCTCCACGCCCTACTTGACTCGATAGCAGCAAGACCACTATACCATCCCTGACAATGAACAATGTCAACTCTATCGTTAGCAATAACCTTAGCACCCCGAGAGCTTGCTGTTGGGAATCCTTGCCAGGTGATCAGACGCCTCAGCGGGTAAGTCAACGTCCCTCATCAGTCTCTTTGCCCCGCGTCGCGCCTAAAAAGGCTATAGATCAATCGGTACCATTAGCACCTGCCCTGGAGCTATGTCAACGGATTCCAGCCCACTGGCTTTTTTGATGTGAAACACGGTTTTCCGGGGATCAATGCCCGGTTTGACCCTTAACGCGATAGTCCATAGAGTGTCACCTTTACTCACTACAACAGTCTGGAAAGCCCTCTCCTGTCTACCGTAAGATTGAATCCCCGATAGAGCTATGAGCATAACTACGCCCATGACGATGAGGCCAAGTCCTACAACAGTAAGCCTATTCCGCAATACAAGTCTTGCCAACATTTGCTGGGCCTCCTCAGAACAATTGTACTTAGCGAACACCCGCTCGCAATGCTAGAATACCACGAACATATGTTTTAGTCAATAGTATTTCTCAGGGTCTTGACGATTTTGAGCAAGTATTGCGAACGGACGTTTGCAATCAATGGCAAGCCGTGGTATAATCTGAGCAAAGGATAGACTCGCCATAGAGCAACAGGGACTTCTGGAGGGGGCCGCCTATGCTAGAGCTTACAGAACGTCAGCAAGAGATACTACTTTATATCAAGGAGCAGGTTAGAGAAAAGGGCTACCCGCCCTCGGTGCGGGAGATAGGCGATGCAGTGGGGCTACGGAGTAGCTCAACAGTGCATGGCCATTTGAAGCGTTTGGAGAGCAAGGGTTACATCAGAAGGGATCCCACCAAGCCCAGGGCCATTGAGATCCTGGATGATGACCCCGAAGCCACCATTGTTAATATGGGTACAAAAGAACTGATCCAAATACCCATCGTGGGCAGCGTGACCGCAGGTGAACCGATCTTGGCGGTACAGAATATTGAAGACTATTTCCCTCTGCCCCGGGATTTTGCCTCAGACGAGGCGACATTCATGTTGCGGGTAAAGGGCGATAGCATGATTGACGCTGGTATCCTTAACGGGGATTACGTTGTAGTAAGGCAGCAACCTGACGCCATTAACGGAGAGATTGTTGTAGCACTAATCGAGGATGAAGCCACTGTTAAGCGATTCTATAAAGAGACAGGGCACATACGTTTGCAACCGGAAAACCCAGTATACGAGGCTATCATAACCAAGAACGCACATATACTTGGTAAAGTCATCGGTGTCTTGCGACGTCTCCAGTAAAGAGATAGCTAACATGGGCAAAATGCATAAGAGGGGTNCAATCCCTACTTAGGAAATTGGGGGTCTAGTTTTTGCTTTAGCGCTACCAAGTCGTGACGATAGCTTCTACCAAAACTAGGCCCCTTCGTATTCTTCTTTGGAGATAAAGCTCCCGCCTTTGAGTTCTCGATTAACTACTCGGTATGCTTTATCAAATTCCAGCCTAAGTTCCATTCGGTTAAAGCACTTACTTCCCACTACTATCTTATTTACAAACATGTCGTATGTCTTGCCGCCACTTTCATCCCGCTGAATCTCGGAAGACTTCCGTATTCGCAATGATATCGGCTCACCGCATTTGTCGCACTTGAGATAGACCCAGACGGCGTCTCTCGTGCTCTCTACCCCCGTTTGATCCTCAGCGGGCGGCGCAAACTTCTGAAGTAATCGTGCGAAAAATCCCACTACTAAACCTCCATGGCCTCTTCGGCTTCCCAGGAGCTAAGCCCCATAGGCGAACCGTTCTCTGCGCCCCTATATCCCTTTGTCCGTAAAGACTCCATCTCTGCCGACTCCATACCCAATAGTGTAAAAAACATCTCTAAGGCTTGTTCTGTTCCCCGGATCTCGGGTGCATCCCCCTCAAGGGAATCAAAAAGAGGTAGTTTGGCATAATCGCTCATCGCAACCTTACATGCCAAATCTACCCCTTTATCATCGACAAGCTCCATCAAGTCACTGTATTTCCGTCGCCGGGCCTCAGCCTGGATTCTCCAGTAATCGGGGTTGGAGGTCAAGCTACTGGCTAGCAGATCCTGCTTGGCGAGGCGCTTGAACTTCTTCAACCCCCTGAGGACATCATCTTTGGCTATCTGTATCATTTCACATTCCCCCTAGTGGTTGATAACCGCCTTACTAGACTAAGTTCTACCTAGCTAGCACAAATCCTCTAAGCATCCTAGCTTATTCTACGTCATCTTACACCAACACATGACTTATGAAGCGGTAGCAATGCCCATAGGCATCCTCCTATGATCAAGATATGCTGGCGCAGTGGGGAAATCACCATCGCCGCTAGAAGGACAGCAGCCAATATTAGGATTGCTATGTCCCTATTGGGATATACATCCCTGATGAGTGTCCTTTTTCCACTGCTGCCGCTCTCTCCCTGAGTCGGGCTCGTAGATGGTCAAACAAAGTCGGCCATTGCTGGTACGGGTAATGCCAAAGATGAGATCCCTCGATTTTAGTGTTTGATTGAGAAAAGTCACCAGACGAGAATACTCGCCCTGCAAATCGAACTCGCCTCGGCCTAAAGCGCGCAAACCTCGTAGGCTGCTACCCACAGCCTTCCCCCTTTCCAACATAGCCCTTTTGAAGGGCCACGAGCCCTATATGCCTTCGTGGGCTCTCTTACAAAAGCTAGAGTGCCTCTCAAATCTCTCAAAGGTCTCCATCTTAGATGATACCAAAGCTCTGCAGCTCCTTGACAGCCTCTGGTGCCTGCAGATAGTGGTAAAGCGCCATGAGGTATTGCTGTTTTTCTTTATAGACGGCGCTTAAGAGCAGATGGGTATATTGGTTCTTCCCATCCAGCGCCAGTGATTGCTCAAGATGGTGTTGTGCCTGATCAAATTCGCCTAACTGTCCATACACAATGGCACAGAAGTTACGAGCCCATACGTTATCGGGGTCGAGTTCCATGATCTTGCCAAAATAGCTGATGGATTGGGCGAAGTCACCAAAGGCATAAGAACCGAAAGCAGCACAATTCAGCAATAACAAGTCTTTAGGTGATCGGCGAAGCTGGGTGAGCTTGTCCAAAATAAAGATGGATATGTCGTTAGCATAAGCATCTTCGCCGGCGATTTCAAATTCCTTAAGTGCCTCAGGCAGCCTGCCTAGATTGGCGAAAGCGATACCCCGCAGAAGCCGACCTTCAATACTGTCTTTGCTCAGATTATCAGCTACTACTTCTTGCCAGTCAACAGCCCGGGTAAAGGCCCCTCGAGCTGTTGCTGAAGTAGTCAGGCTAACGGTAACGGCCGATAGGCTAGTTAAAAGAATCAATGCCACCAGTAATGAAAGGGGCTTCTTGTAGAGCTGGCTCATCCCTAATATCTCCCCACTTTGTTTGCTAGACTACAAGCTCCGATCATCACGACCAACATAGTGATAACTGATGACCAAAACATCAACAAGGATAGCTGCGTTGCCAACTCAAGCAATCGAGGTAGAAATCTCTGAGGATTTAGTTGCCAATGGCTGATGGTTACCGTGGTCGCATTCGTGTTGGGGTTTTGGGTTGAATGATACAAGCGACCTACAAGACTCACAATGCAGATTGCCGAGCTGATGATGGCTACATATAGCAACAGATCCAAGGTCATAATGAGATCCCCCTTAGATAGCATATGCCGCTATCGAAAGGAGAGCTACCTTATTGTAGATTGATCTCTTTTACTTCGGGTAGGTTCGACAACTCCTCCAGTAGGCGCTCCATCCGGAAACTATAGGGAGTCTCTACTCTCATTTCGACATAGCACTCCCCATCGTCGGTGGTATCCAGTTTCATGGAGCGGATGTTCACCCGTCTTTGACCTAGATGGGTGGCTATGGCGGCAACTTGCCCGGGCTTGTCGGCAATATGCAGTCGTAAAGAGCGCTCTTCATGGGGTATCAAGTATTGCTCTAGCTTGTTGACTAAAGTCAGTACTGCCAATACCGTAGCTATCACGGCACCGAGATAGAATCCTGAACCGATCGCCAGGCCAATACCGGCGACGACCCAGAGGCTGGCGGCTGTTGTCAACCCTTTTATGCTTAAGCCCTCCCGCAGTATAGTACCTGCGCCGAGGAAACCTATGCCACTTACCACTTGGGCTGCCAACCGAGCGGGATCCCCCTGTACAGGGGCACCTGTGAAGCCATAGATAGAGAGCAGCATTATGAGCGTAGAACCCAAGCATACCAAAATATGGGTACGGAATCCGGCCGCACGTCCGTGAATCTCCCGCTCTAATCCAATTAGACCGCCGGCAGCTACAGCTAGCACCAGCCGGATTAGAATTTCCCACTGTGTTATCATTCGCATACCTCCATGTCCTCCGCCGACCTTGGATACATTTAATACCAGATTAGCTCCCCTACCCTAGCTTGGTTCCACAGTGGGGGCAGTGCTCTTTTTCTACATCGACTGCTTCAAAGCATCGATAGCAATCACGCTTCAACGCTCCCTTGCAATGCGGGCAGAAGGCGAGCCATGACAGGGCCCGCTTGTTGCAGTGGGGACATGTCCGCATTGCTCCTTTGGGCCGAGCTAGCATGTAGATGAGTAAGATGATGCCTGTCCCTATGGGACCAAATGGTCCTAGAAAAAAAAGGCCAGCTATAATAACGGTAGCTGTCCAGATCACAAAATTGGCATCTCGACCCCTTGAATCTCGATATATGAAATATGCGGCAGGAGCCGCAACTGCCAGATTTATGGCGATTACTCTCCAGTCCATGTTAACGGTACCCCATTCTTTGGGTATTTAGTAAAATCCTGTCATNAACACAACCCATACGACCAGCAGCCACGCGGAATGTAATTCTTCATTAGAGCGCAAAACTCCTGCCAGTGGCCAGGTTANAGGTTTTGCCAAAATGGTGGTACCATTAAACAACGGGCTGGCAAACGGCNCTGCCCAAAGGCAACAGGGAGACTCTTGGAACGTCTGCCTAGAACTCCTTCTCCATTTTAGTCTTGATTCGACAGAGGGCGTTATCGATGGACTTAGTATGCGTGTCCAGCTCATGTGCCATCTCTTTATAGGACAGCCCGTTGATATACAGCCTAAATACTTTGTACTCAAATTCGCTCAGAACTTCCTTGATATACCTTTGGGTATGCTGCAACCTTTCTCGATCGATTACTAAAGTCTCGGGATCATCAACTCTGTTGTTAGATAGGACCTCCATGAGGGTACGGTCACCTTCGGCGTCATAGATAGGCTTGTGCAGCGAAGTGTAAGAGTTGAGCGGAATATGCTTCTGCCGGGTAGTGCCCTTAATAGCACTAATGATGTTGCGGGTAATGCACAACTTAGCAAAAGACCAAAAAGATGAGGAGCCCGGACAAAAATCACGGATCGCTTTATACAATCCGATCATGCCTTCCTGAAGAAGATCGTCATCTTCGGCTCCCTGCAAGAAGTAGGGTCTCGTCCAGATGTAAACTAACTTTTGGTACTTGTAAAGCAAGTAGTCTGTGGCGTCTTGACGGCCGGCTTGGGCTTCCTGGACAACGTCCTCGTCAGCCATGTCCCGGAAGGCCCTAAACCCATCTACTTGATTCAGTGGTAATGCGCTACCCATGAACACGACCACCCCTTCTGAATCACATAAACGTTTCCGTGTTCTGAATATCTACCAAAATATACATTTCAACATTGAGAGCGTAAATCCTTCCATTATTGACCAGAAAACAATAAAGCCCTTGACCGTTGTTGTCTACGGCAAGGGCCTTTTAGGCACAGCTTACTCTAAAGTAACACATACGAGACTAGCTTCGCCTCCTCATTTTTCAACCTACGAGATTTTGACCATCTCATGCTGCATCACACCCCTTTTTATTTCGGAACAGGCTCTGTTTTGGGCACGGAATCCTTGTGTCAGGTATTCCAATGCCTTCCAGGGGTCTACTGTGTCGCCACAAGTGAAAACATCAATTGCGGCATACCCGAGTTCCGGCCAAGTGTGAATGGTTAGGTGGGACTCAGATATCACCACAACACCACTGACACCCTGGGGACTGAACTGGTGAAAAGCAACCTCTCTCACCTCTGCTCCTGCAACCAGCGCCGCCTCTACCATGAGCGATTCGACCATGTTTCTGTCGTCCAATACCTTAGGATCACATCCATATGCTTCGCATAGGATATGACGGCCCAAAGCATTTTTCATTCCATTCGTTGCCCCCTTTCGCCTATCTCTCCACCCTTCTCTTGATTTAGTACCACAATTTGCTTTTGACAGATACAATTCTAGCAGATCANACCCAAAAGTCAAGCTAAAGGCGGTCACAGCTTCNTACTGGGCTCTGTTGCGGCTCTTAGAGACCGAATAGCGGANTAGAGGGCCAATTCTACGTGTTCTTTGCACAATCCTCCCTGTAGGTAGGCTATGTACGGTTCCCGCAATGGACCATCGGCACTGAGCTCAATGGAGGAACCTTGGATAAAAGTTCCGCCAGCCATGATCACAAGGTCTTCATAGCCAGGCATGTCTCCCGCTATCGGCTGTACAAAGCTGTCAACGGGAGATGCCGCTTGGATACCGTGACAGAAAGACGCCAGTTCCTGCTCTGAAGATAGCATAATAGCTTGCACTATGTCTCCTCGGATTTCATCCCAGCGGGGAGAAACACTGTACCCCAAGTCCGCCATAACTTTGGCTACTAGGGTGGCACCGGCCAATGCTTCGCCAACAATATGGGGCGCCAACCAAAGTCCGTGGAGAATCCACCGGTTTAGGCCATAAGTTGGTCCCAATCTACGGCCCAGCCCCGGTGCCGTCATGCGGTCAGCTACTATCTCAACAAGATGGTGGTTGCCTGCTACATACCCACCACCAGCCACTAACCCACCACCGGGATTTTTTATCAGTGATCCGGCGATTAGATCCGCACCTACATGGCAAGGCTCCCAAGCTTCCACAAACTCACCGTAGCAGTTGTCCACGAAAATGATGATACTCCGGTCTATTGAACGAACCAAAGATGCTATCTCTTTGATATCTTCTATAGATAGTGCAGGACGCCAGCTATATCCCCGGGAACGCTGGATCAGCACCATTTTGGTTCTAGCGCTGACGATATCTTGAATNCCCTGNTTGTCCCATCTGCCATCACCGTCTAGTGGGACCTCTTTGTAATGGATGCCGCTGGCCAAGAGGCTCCTGGAGAGATTGCCTTTCACGCCAATCACCTGCTGCAAGGTATCATAGGGGGCGCCGGTAACTGACACCAACTCATCGCCTCGTCCCAAGAGAGCTGCAAGGCAAGTTGCGATGGCGTGAGTGCCGGATACCAACTGAGGTCTAACAAGGGCATCCTCAGCGCCAAAGATTTGAGCATACAACTCTTCAATGACCTCTCGCCCACTATCATTGTATCCATAGCCAGTAGAACCGGCAAAATGGTGTTCGCCCACGTGATGCCGGCGAAATGCACCTAGCACTCTGGATTGGTTAGTGAGTTTGAGTTCATCGATTGCTTGCCACTTGTCTTTAATGGAGTTTTTTGCTTCGGCTACTAGCTGATTTAGCTCGTACGACTGGGGAATTGGTGAATTCATCAAAATTTGGGCCACATGATGCTTTCTCGTGAGAAACGGTGGCCCCTTACCTCCTTAACATGTTTAGATCAATATGCGAATGCCCTTCATCTGTATGTAATACCGGCATTTTTGAGCCGCTCCAGCGCTGTGACGATGCGCTCCTTCTCCACACACAGGGATATTCTGACAAACCCTTCACCGTATTGGCCATAACCAATACCTGGTGTAACCACGACACCAGCTTTTTCCAAGACAACAGTGGCGAATTCTGTTGCCGAATATTCTGGGGGTACTGGGACCCAAACATAAATGGCGGCCCTGGGTTTTTCTATATCCCACCCTAGATCCCGAAGGCCTTCGACCACAAGATCCCTGCGCTCTTGATATACTTCCTGCATCTTTGCTACGGAGTCTTGTGAACCACTTAGAGCTTCAACCCCGGCCACTTGCACAGCGGAAAAGACGCCAGAGTCAATATTGCTCTTTACTCGGGCTAAAGCTTCAATCACTTCGGGGTTACCGGCAGCCCAGCCTAGACGCCATCCCGTCATATTATAGGTCTTGGAAAGGGAATGAAATTCGATACCAACCTTCTTAGCACCCTCTATCTTTAGAAAACTCAGGGGCCGGTAACCATCAAAAGCAACTTCACTGTAGGCGGCATCATGACATATGATTATATCATACTTTTGGGCAAAGGCTACTGCATCGGCATAAAACTCCTCAGGAGCCACGGCTCCGGTAGGGTTATTGGGGTAGTTCAAAAACATGAGTTTGGCCCGCTTGGCCACATCTTGAGGGATATTAGAAAAATCAGGCAAAAATCCGTTGGATGCAAGCAGGGGCATTCGATACATCTCCCCCCCAGCTAGCATGGTGCCAATACTATAGGCGGGGTAGCCGGGATCGGGAATAAGGTTGATATCTCCGGGATCAACATAGCACAGCGATATGTGGGCTAACCCTTCCTTGGAGCCGATTAGTGCCACTACTTCGTTAATAGGGTCTACCTCCACTTGGTGGAGCCTTTGATACCAATTTGCCACTGCTTGGCGAAAAGCCAATGTTCCTTCATAAACAGGATAGCGATGGGTCTTCGGGTCTTCCACGGCCCTTTGAAGACGCTCCACAATGTGAGGAGGTGTGGGACGGTCCGGATCTCCTATCCCTAGGTTGATTACGTCGACTCCTGCCGCCTTTGCTTTAGCTATCTTCTTATCAATCTCAGCAAATAGATATGGTGGTAACTCTCTGATGCGTTGAGCTGTCTTCATAGAACCGCAGCGGCCAAAGGAGAGTCGTCTATAGAGTTTCACTCTCTTCAGCCGCCTCTACGCCCCCTTCNAGAATATCTCGTCAATCCAAACCTACAGAACCCTATTTAGCAAATTCAATATCAGGAGGTAACATCCTGCAAGCATCTGAGATCTCAGTCCCCATCGCATGTATTATCCCGGGAAGTCAAAGGTGTCACATCAAGGCTTTTCTGTGAAACACTAAGATAGCCACCATTGGCAAAAGACCCTACTTCGTCTTGCCTTTGGATTTGTAGGGAGCAAATAGGGCACTGACCCTCCTCCAGGCTCCGTCGACGGAGATCCAAAGCACCATACGCCATGCCAAGTTTAAGACCTTGTCCTATGCCGAAGCGACGACCAGCCGCGAAACCCAAAAGGATACTAGCTAGGACCAATATGACAATCCGTATCAAGACTGTTGCCTCCTTTTGCAGTCCCCCAGTCCTGGGTGGCTATCACCAAGAAACTGCTGAGAAACACAAGTATGAGCTTTGCTATGTCTAGATAGGCAAGCAGAGTGAGAACGATGATAACCATCATGCTAGTCTCCACCACCCCCCACCGCAAAGCCCAGTTATCGCTCCCCACTAGTTTATCAATTTTGCGGTCGACTAGATCATCAATGCCTTGTAGGGAAAAGATTGCGGCCCAGGAAGTGAACACATTCTGACAATCCCAGACTAGGGACAATATGACACCTAAAGCAAATGTCTCTTGCCAGCCAGTAAGGCCTAGCGCCAACGGTCGCCTTAGATCACCCCGCATACCCACGGCATAGCTGGCCCAAAAAAGTGTTATGGACCATTGCTGCTCAGCCAAGCAACCGAGGCTAAAAAAGAGCAATGCGTAGGGTAAGGCGGCCTCTTTCAGCTGGATGGCCCAGGTCACTCCCAGGGTAGACTCAAAGGCTGTGTCAAGATAATCATCCATGATCTTGATGGCAANACCTGTAAAAAAGCAAGCCAAGAAGGGCCGCAGGTAACTGGCTATCACTCCACTAAAGGTGACGCCAGACAAATTGCTTCACCTCTTCAAATCCGGTTTTCAGTAGGGCTGAAACGGGAAAGATCACATGGCCGGGGAATTCTCTCCGTATCTGAACTAGCCCATTTTGGGCTTCTTTTAGGTCCATTTTATTAGCCAGGATGGCATAGCCGGTTCGCATCGCTCCAAATTGCGCCACCTGCCAATCTACCTCTCCCAGGGCTTCTATGGCGCCAACTTGGCCCGAACGGCTAGCGTCGATCAAGTGAAGAATCACATGGGCATCACGGACCTTTGCCAGAGTTTGAGCCATGGCTCGGCGAATCAGTGTCTCCCCATGGATACCTTCAGTGAGGCCGCTGGTATCCACTAAGGCAAAATACTTACGTCCCTTAACTCCTGGCATTTGAATCTCAATGCGCTGGAGTCCTAGGGTATGGTGGGGTTGGTCACTGATGAGTTCCTGTAAGGCAAGAGGCACGCTCAGTACCCTTCGATAGGACTCCCCACTAGGGGTGGCAAACTCTATGTTAAGCCGTGTAACCTTCAGATAATCGGCGAAATTGATGGCAAAAAGGGTTTTGCCTACATTGGCTTTGCCTATGACGATGCATTCTCTCAATCTCACCATCCCTCCCCGAAATCCTCGGATTCGATGTATAGCAGGTCTCTTCGGGTCATATCACCGGGCTTTTGCACCAGTCGCACGGCCTGGCGGCGGATGGCCAATTCGATCCAGTTGCGTACTGTGCGGGCATTGCCGAAATTATAAGCCTCCATTCGAAGTCCCTTTTGAATTAAAAGTACTAATCTGCGGCGGGCCTGTTCAGTTAGGCGGTACTGGCGCCTTTCCAGCATCAACTCAGCGATGGCTAAGAGCTCACTGCTATTGTAATCAGGAAAATCAATATGTAGAGGGAAGCGTGATCGCAGACCTGGATTACTCTGCAAGAAAAACTCCATCTCATTGGTATAACCGGCCAGGATCAAGACAAACTCATCTTTGTGATCCTCCATGGCCTTAACTAGAGCATCAATAGCTTCTTTACCGAAATCCTTCTCTCCACCCCGGGCAAGGGAATAGGCTTCATCTATGAACAAGATGCCCCCAATGGCTTTCTTGATCTGCTCTCTGGTTTTTTGTGCCGTATGGCCAATATACTCTCCCACGAGATCGGCACGTTCTACTTCTACAAGATGACCTCGGGGCAATACCTCCATATGCCGGTACATCCTACCTAGAATCCGTGCTACAGTAGTCTTGCCAGTTCCTGGATTGCCTTTGAAGACCGTATGCAAAACTAAGGGTTCAGTGGCCAATTGCTCCACCGCCCTGCGCTTCTGAATCCGAACGAAGGCTTGGATCTCTCGGACAAGCTCCTTGACTCCCCGAAGGCCGATTAGACTGTCTAGTTCTGCTAAGACATCTTGTAGCTGCTCTTGGCTATCTTCTTTTGCCACACTGATGGGTTCCACCGACTTGTTCAGGTTGCGAAACAGAGTGAAGGCTTCTGCCGGCGAGATCTTGCCTCCTTCCAAGCATTGCAACACTTCGTCGACGGTCATGGGCCCTAAATTGTTATAGTGCATCCTCCCACCCCACGGAGGCCATATTCGTACCTTAACATATATATGTAACAAACTAGAGAAATGTGTTTGGCCCAGGGGAAAACAGGTATAAAAAAGGGGCCTCTGCGGCCCTCATTCCTCAGGCGTTAACGGAAGCTCAAAGGTTTTTTGGGGAGTAATTGTGGATATGGCGTGCTTGTAGATAAGATCACTCTTGCCTTCGTTTTCCAAGAGGACGGTGAAGTTGTCGAAGGCCCGGATCAGTCCGCGGAGCTGCACTCCATTGACCAAGTAAATGATGACAGGAACGTGCTCTTTGCGGACCTGGTTAAGATAAACATCCTGAATACTGGTCGGTGGTTTACCCATCCCGCTCCTCCTATGCTGGCTCTATGTGAGTGGGACAATACTTTACAAATCATATTTCGTTGTTCTGCTCGCAATTCCTCCAATAAATGGAAGTAATTTGTTCAACAGCTTCTTCCGTGGATAACTTGTCGAGGTTGAGCCAGATGATGTTTCTATCTCGCCTAAACCACGTCAACTGACGCTTGGCATACCGACGAGTATCCCGTTTGAGTAGGCGAACAGCTTCTTGTCGGTCATATTCACCTCTAAGATACGCCACGAGTTCTTTGTATCCTAGGGCCTGCATAGCAGTGGATTCGTTGGATAAACCCCGATCCAAGAGGTGTTGCACTTCGGCAAGGAGTCCCTTCTCGAGCATCATGTCGACTCGGGCATCGATGCGCTCATATAATCTTTTGCGGTCCCGCATCAGTCCAAACTTAATCGATTTATGCCTGGGAGGTTGCTCGGACTGCATTTGCAGATGGCGTGATAAAGGAACACCGGTGGTCTCGTAGACTTCCAGAGCTCGGATGACTCTGCGTAAATCATTGGGGTGCAATCGATTGGCGGTTTGCGGGTCAATGGCTTGGAGTCGAGAATGGAGTGCTTCATTGCCTTGGGTCTCCGCTATTAGCTGCATCCGGGTTCGGAAGGCCTCATCTTTCCCTTCACCATCGAAGATAAAGCCCTCCAAGACTGCTCTGATGTATAGTCCGGTGCCCCCTGTCAGGATAGGCACTTTGTCTCTTAACGCTACTTCTTGTAGGATGTCTTCCACCATGGCTTGGTATTCTGCAACACTATATTCCTCCCACGGCTCCACAATATCCATCATATGATGGGGAATTCCTTCTCGCTCTTCCTCGGTAGGTTTGGCGGTTCCGATATCGAGCCCACGATAGATTTGCATGGAATCGGCAGAGATGATCTCTCCATCAACCCGCTGAGCAACTTCAATAGACAGCTGTGTTTTACCAACGGCTGTGGGGCCAACAATAACTAGTATGGGTACCAAGTCCCATCACTCCTTGTGCATCGTCAATGGCACTAGCTTCGACCAAAACGGCGGTGTATGTCTTCTAGTGCTAACCTTACAATTATCGGTCTGCCGTGGGGACAAGTGAAGGGATTAGCTGTGGCGAGTAAGTTCTTTATTAGTTGCTCCATTACTGGTGTAGCCAAGCTTTCTCCCGCCTTGACAGCTCCCTTGCAAGACATCAGTACCAAGGCCGCCTCGTAGTAATCATCAGTTTCTCTATTTTCCATGATCCCCAGCAGAAGCTGGCTTAACTCATCGTGGCTTATCTGGGACAGCTCAGTTGGAACTGCCCTGACCAAACAATCCTTGGTACCGAACTCCTCGATCTCAAATCCAAGGCTAGCTAACCTCGGTGCCCACTCCTGCAACCGTGCTACCTGGGTTACGGACATTTCAAGATGAATTGGAACCAGGTAGGCTTGGGACTGAGCAACGCTGGAGGCTAGCTGTTTTCGGAACCGTTCATATAATACTCGTTCGTGGGCTACATGCTGATCTATCAGCCAAAGCTCGTCGTCTGCGTCAACAGTAATATAAGTGTTTTGATACTGGCCCAATACCCTCCAACTGCTCTGAGGCCAACTGGAGGGAGTGCTTTCCCAGATTACGTTCTCCCCTTTGACTTCTGGGCTTGGGGGTTTGTATGATGCTGCTACTTCCGGTGAATAACCTGTCAGTGTCCCCCACTTTGTCTCGGAGGTTTCATCTGTTGACTGTAGTCGGGAAGCCTCCCTGGGCGTTGTGGGCGCTTGCTGGCCATTGGGCTCCGGACTCCGGTCACCTTCACGGCTTGGATAGTACGTATGTGGCCTTCCAGTCTCCATGGATAGTTTGGTTTGCTGGGACTTCGGTAGTGGAGCAGACTTCGTGTTTTCTAGCTCTTTGGGCTGCCACGGTGCAAAAGGCACCTGGGATTGCAGGGCTCTTCTAACAGCGAGCATCACCTGTTTGTATACTTCACTACTATCACTAAACCGGATTTCTCGTTTGGCAGGATGTACATTCACATCGATGCGGCTGGGTTCCATAGTCATAGATATAGCAGCAATGGGGAATCGACGCCGGGGTAATAGGGTTTGGTATCCTTTTTCTACAGCACTGGCCATCAGCGAAGAAGCTATCACTCGTCTGTTGACAATGAACGTTTGTCCCTGGCGATTGCCCCGATGAACATCAGGTCTGCAGACCAAGCCACTTATAGTCAGATATTTGCTCTCAGCGTGGACGGGCACCAAATTTCTTCCGATACGGGAGCCATATATGGCGAGCATCACTGTTTCTAGCCGGCCATCCCCTGGCGTGGCGAATATCTCCTCTCCATCGGATACTAGACGCATGGCAATAGCGGGGTTAGCTAAAGCAATGCGCGTTAGGATGTCAAAGACATAGCGGCGTTCCGAAGCAGCTTGGTTCAAGAATTTGTAGCGAGCCGGCGTGTTGAAGAAAAGCTGCCTCACAGTGATGGCAGTGCCGTCAGGAGCGCCTACTACCTCTAGTTTCTTTCTGGTGCCTCCTTCATAGGCAATGAGGGTACCCGTATGGGCTGGTTCTGTCTTGGTGATTAGCTCGAGTTCCGATACCGCTGCAATGCTGGGTAGTGCCTCTCCTCTAAATCCTAGAGTAATGATATGAAAGAGATCTTCCACCTGTCTGATCTTACTGGTGGCATGCCGCTCAAAAGCTAAGGGTACTTCGTCTTGTGGTATTCCTCTGCCGTTATCTACGACCCGGATGTACTCCTTACCACCTTCTCGAATCTCTACATCGATGGTACTGGCGCCTGCATCCAGGGAGTTCTCCACTAATTCCTTGACCACTGAGGCAGGTCTCTCAATGACTTCACCGGCCGCTATCTTATTGGCCGTATGTTCTTCTAATAGGATAATCGGGTTCAATATTTATCCTCCCCCGTTCCCCTTTCTAGGAGCCTTCATCCTTTTTTAACCGAGATTGCCATTTAGCTACTTGATTCAATGCTTCCAGAGGCGTCCAGTGAGATAGATCCATCTCTTTAATCTCCCGGAGGATCGTTGATTCAGCATCAGGCTTCCCGCTCTCCTCTTCTATCTTGATCTTGGCTGCAGCGACCTCTTGGATAGACATGTCGGTTTCTTCGGCTGCAGTGGCGACGTGCTCTCTGGCCAGGAACAACCTATCGAGGCTTAGCTGTCTATAGGGTGTTTCTGGCTCCAGATCGCCTAGAATCGACTGAGCTCTCTTCAAAACATCCTTAGGTAGACCGGCTAATCGAGCTACATGGATGCCATAGCTTCGATCTGCTGCACCTTCTCCAACCTTATAGAGAAAAACGATTTCCTGGCCTTCTTCCCACACTTCCATCCGTAAATTCTTAATGCGGGGCTTGGCCAAAGCCAACCTAGCCAGTTCGTGATAATGGGTCGAGAAAATGGTACGGGCTCGACATATATCATGGATGTACTCCGCTATAGATTGAGCCAGGGCCATGCCGTCATATGTCGATGTACCTCGGCCCAATTCATCGATGATGATCAGAGATCGATCAGTCGCTTGGCTTAAGGCGGTGTTTATTTCATTCATTTCTACCATGAAGGTACTTTGGCCAGTGCCTAGATCATCGGCTGCGCCTACCCTGGTAAAGATGCGGTCCACCAGTCCAATGCTAGCTGCATCTGCCGGCACAAAGGAGCCCATCTGGGCCATTACGGCGATAAGTCCCACCATTCGCAAATAAGTACTTTTGCCAGCCATATTAGGCCCCGTAAGTATGATCAGTTGTGATGTCTCATTATCTAGGTAGACATCGTTGGGCACGAATTGCCCTGCAGGTAGCATAGCTTCCACAACCGGGTGGCGACCGGCTTTGATATCAATAACGGTATCCTCGGTGATAGCGGGACGACAATAGCGGCGGACTACAGCTACATGGGCCAAGCTAAGCAAAACATCAAGTTCCCCAATTGCCTCTGCCAACCGCAGCAAATCGGAAGCCGCTTCACCGACTTTGGCCCTGATATCGGTGAACAGATCGTACTCGAGTTGGATTGCCCTTTCCTCTGCGCCAACAATAAGGCTCTCCTTTTCTTTTAGCTCTGGGGTGACATATCTTTCAGAATTGGCCAAGGTCTGCTTTCTCTGATAATCATCGGGGACGCTGTCCAAGTTTGCTTTGGTCACCTCGATGTAGTATCCAAATACCCGGTTATAGCCAACTTTTAGGCTCTTGATACCAGTTCGCTCCCGCTCCTGAGCTTCGAATGCAGCCATCCAGCTCTTGCCATCTCTTGCAGCCTCTCGCAACTCATCTAGATAAGATGAATATCCCTGCCTAATGATACCGCCATCCTTCACGGAGATAGGCGGGGCCTCAGTAAGGCTTTGCTCTAGAAGCTGAGTGATGTGTGGTAGTGGATCGATGTCGACAGCTAATCCTTGCAGTTTATCACAGGTAGCTTGGGTAACTACTTCTTGGAGATCAGGAATCTGCTGCATAGACTGCCGCAGGGCTGCCAGATCCCTGGGGTTAGCACTGCCAAAGGTGATGCGCCCCACCAGTCTTTCCAGATCATGGATACTGCGGAGCTTGTCTTTGATTTCGTTACGGAACAAAGCGCTATCTACGAGCTCCTCAACAGCGTCTAACCTCTTTTCTATCTTCTCTCGATTGACCGCTGGCTGTAGAAGCCATTGCCGCAAGAGTCTGGCCCCCATGGCCGTTACAGTCTCATCAAGCAACCACAATAATGAACCTCTATGTTCTCCATCCCTGATGGTCTTAGTAAGTTCAAGGTTGCGGCGGGTAGCCGATTCCATGAGCATGTAATCCTCAGTGGAGTAGATAGTGAGCTTGCTGATATGGCTTAGAACGCGTTTCTGGGTGTCTTCTAGATACGAAAGAGCTGCTCCCCCTGCTCGGACGGCTGCTGCTTGTTCTTCGATACCGAATGCTTGCAGCGATCTGACAGCAAAGTGCTGTTTGAGCGTTTCTTGGGCACGGTCTAGTCGCCAAGCTCGGTCCGTATGTGTAGATACCACGCAGGTCAAATGCTTCTTTGCATGTGCTTGCCATCGAGGGTCTTCGGCTAGCGCCGGCTCCACCAGGCATTCAGCGGGATCTAGACGCTGGATTTCGTCCCACAGTTTGCTCTGGGCTGCATTGCCTCGGATTTCGGTCATGCCAAAATACCCTGTGGAGATATCTACCACAGCCAGCCCGTAGTATCGCTGAGATTGACAGATGGCCACCAAGTAGTTGTTGGACTTATCATCGAGCAGCTGAGGCTCTATGACAGTACCTGGAGTGACGATGCGAGTCACTTCCCGCTTCACTACGCCCTTGGCAGTTCTTGGATCTTCCACCTGGTCGCAGATGGCTACTTTGTAACCATTGCGAATGAGGGTTGCCAAGTATCCTTCCGCTGCGTGATAAGGTACACCACACATGGGTAACCGTTGTCCTTTGCCCATGTCTCGTCCCGTCAAGGCTATGTCTAGCTCCTTGGATGCAATCTCTGCATCTTCACCGAACATTTCGTAGAAATCACCGAGCCGGAAAAAGAGAATAGCGTCTTGATGATCATTTTTGATGGAATAGTACTGTCGAAGCATGGGGGTGAGATTATCCATGACTCTCTCGCTCCTCCTCTTCCATAGTGGTTCTATGACGGCTGAACCACATCCTGCCTCTGTCTCCACTCCGATCACAAAAACGACCTTGACTAGTACTAACTAGCCAAGGCCCGAGATTCTTGCGCTGACGGGAAGTGGTACTTCTCACTAGTGATTGTCTAGTGTTTATCATCTCCATGGGAATCCGAATGAACGCCTGCTTCCTCAATCCAATAGGGCATTAATGAAAGAGATTTGTGTATCACTTCTTCCTGCACGCGATCAAAGGGGTAGTTCAGAGAGGGTAAAGAACGAAGTAAGTGTGCGTCAATATTGCAGAAGATAGCCTCGGTGGTAATCTCCTGGATTGTATTAGCTGGGATCGGAATATGTCTTTGGGAGTTTTCATCATACACGATGAGGTATCTGACAGTGTACATACTCAGCTCTACCATTTGCCGGATAACCCGGCCACAAATATGACCATCGCGGCTTACAAGTGCCAGTTGCCACAGATCCCTAGTCCCCACTTCCCGCAAACTCTCTCCTGGGGCCGAAATGCCGTCATTATCCATAGCCCGTCTCCCACCCATCACTATGCCCCCTTGAGCTACTGCCTAGCCAACGATTTGCCCCGTCAGATTCCACGTGTGGGCCTCCTTGATTTGTACCTGGACCAGTTGACCCACTAGGCTCTCATTGCCCGGGAAAACCACTGTTTTGGCCGTCCTAGTCTTGCCGGTGAGCATGTGGGGATCACTCTTGCTGATGCCTTCTGCCAACACCTCTACTTTAGCGCCAACCAGCTCTTCATTCCGCTCCAGACTGATCTTGTTTTGCAGCTCGATCAGCCTGTAGATCCGTTCCTTCTTTACTTCTTCCGGTATCTGGTCAGGCATCTTAGCCGCCGGAGTGCCCTTTCTCGGCGAGTAAATGAAAGTGAAAGCCGAATCATACCGGATCTGTTCGACCAATGACAAAGTATCAGCAAAGTCTTTCTCCGTCTCTCCAGGGAACCCCACCATTATGTCGGTGGTAAGAGTGATGTTTGGCACGTGCTCTCTAGCTGTTTCCACCAGTTGGATGTAATATTCCCTATCATACCCACGATTCATACGGCGAAGCACATCATTGCTACCAGCCTGTACCGGCAGATGCAAATGCTCACATACTTTGTCGAGATTAGCCAGGCTGTGGATGAGCTTCTTGCTAATATCCTTCGGATGGGATGTAGTAAACCTAATCCTGTCAATACCTTGTATACCATTGAGTATCTTCAAGAGGTCGGCAAAATCTGTATCGCTGTCTAGATCCTTGCCATAGGAGTTTACGTTTTGTCCCAAGAGGGTGACTTCTCGCACACCGTTTTCAGCTAACCCTTGAATTTCGTCGATAATCGATGCGGGTAATCGGCTGTGTTCCCTGCCCCTAACATAGGGTACAATGCAGTAAGAGCAAAAGTTGTTGCAGCCGTGCATGATGGTTACCCAGGCCTTAAAGCTGCTTTGACGCAATGCGGGCAGCCCTTCCACGGGTTCACCAGCATCATCCCAGATTTCCACTACCCTTTCACTGGTTGTTCTAGCCCTGCTAAGAAGCTCTGGCAGACGATGGATATTGTGGGTGCCAAAGAATAGATCCACATGGGGCAGCCGCTCCAGCATGGAAGCCAGTTCTTCCTTTTGCTGTGGCATACACCCACAGATACCGATAATCATGCGAGGATTTTGAGCCTTTGCTTCCTGCAGAAGTCCAACCTGTCCATACACCTTGCGCTCGGGATTCTCCCTTACACAGCAAGTGTTAAATAACACTAAATCGGCGTCCTCTGGGTCATTGGTAAATCCGTATCCTTCTTCAGCCAAGAGGCCTTTGATTGTTTCTGTATCTCTTTCGTTCATTTGACACCCGAAGGTGCGCACACAAGCCAGTTGGTTTTGCACCATTGTAGCCTACCGCCGAAATCCGGCTTACTCTCCTTTCTTTGAGTCCGCTTTTGGTCAGGATAGTNGTTCCCTGACTAGTCACTGCTTGACGCTGCCTGGTTCCTGACNTCTTTCCAAGCTTCCGGATCAACGCCTTGGGGGTCTCCTGAGCCGGTACTCATATGGTCTAGTCTATGACCTGTTACCATGTACATGACCCGCTCAGCGATGTTGGTGGCATGATCAGCAATTCGCTCTAGATACCGAGCAGCAAAGAGGAGGTTTATCGCTTGACTGGCCCGCCGACCGTCGCCTCCTTGGAGCACGAAGCCGATAAGTTCATCAAAGAGCATGGAATACATCTCATCTACCGGCTCATCAGCTTGCCTAACTTTTTCTGCCAGTTCCAGATCTCTTTTTACAAAAGCTGTGAGGCTATCCCTTACCATGGCTTCAGTAAGACGAGCCATCTGTGGGATGTCATCCAAAGGCTTGATTAGCTGCTGCTCGCCTATACGCAGCGTTAGCTCAGCAATATTGCAGGCATGGTCGCCTATTCTTTCCACATCGGTTGTGATCTTGAAGATGGCCACTATAGTGCGCAAATCTGATGCCACAGGCTGTTGCAGGGCAATTAATCGCATGCAGTGCTCTTCAATATCTATTTGCATTTGATCAACCAAGTCATCTTTAGCCAGGACTGCCTGGGCACCTTCTAGATCTTGGTTACTGAGGAAGCGGACAGCTTCATGGATTTGCTTCTCTACCAGGCTACCCATCTTCAGGATTTCCTCTTGGATCGACTGTAATTCCCGCTGGTAACTCTCCCGACTCATGCGAAAAGCCTCCCTAGTTGGTGCAAAGTCCGTTTCAGTCAGCCAAATCTCCCTGTAATGTAATCCTCCGTCCGCTTATCCTTCGGCCGTGAAAAGACGTCTGAGGTAGGGCCAAATTCAATAAGATGACCTTCCGATATGTAGGCAATGTAATCAGAGACTCTGCCGGCTTGCTGCATTCCGTGGGTGGCTAGGACTATAGTATAATGCTCTTTCAAATCCAGTATTAGATCCTCAACCTGAGCTGTAGAGATAGGATCAAGGCCTGATGCTGGATCATCAATTAGAAGCACCTCGGGTTCAACCGCTAATGCCCGGGCTATGCATAGTCTTTGCTTTTGACCTGGTGACAACTGGAGAGCGGGCTTTTCTAGTCGGCCTTTTACTTCGCTCCATAGTCTCGCTTGTTTGAGACTCTTCTTAACTATCTCGGTCAGCTTACCTCTGTCCTTTACTCCATGCATCCGAGGACCATAGGCAACATTCTCAAAAACGCTTTTGGGAAAGGGGGTTGGTCGTCTCGCCAGAAGGCCAACCCGCCGTCGCACCATTGTTACGTCAACACTTGGATCATAGATGTTTTCACTGTCGAGGAGTACTTTACCTTCGGTGCGAGCCCCCTCCCACAATTCGTTCATGCGGCAAAGCGAACGCAGCAAACTGGATTTTCCGGCCCCGGTAGGGCCGATGATGGCAGTGGCTGCGCCAGAGAGGATCTCCAAGTTTATACTGTCCAGTGCCTTAAACGTGCCATAGTAGACACTAAGTTCCTGAATATCCATTTTCACCGAATAGGCCACTGCGACCCTCCTGTCCTTCCTATCTGTACTTGGTATTTGTTTCCTGTCNTCTTACCAAGATAGCAGCAAGTTGCAGAAGCAGCGACAAAGTCAAGAGCAACAGGGCTACCCCGTAGGGAGTCTCCTGGCTATATCTTACAGAGTTCACAATAGATTCATAGAGACGATAAGAGAGGACTCCACTCGATTTGATTGCGAGCTCCAACGACAAACTGGCCAGCATAATAACGGGTATGGCTTCTCCTGCTATCCGGGCTGCGGCCTCTAGTGCCCCTGCGGCGATGGAAGAACTTGCGTAAGGCAGTACTGCATGGAATGTTGTTTGCCAAATGCTTGCGCCTAGGGCTTGGCTTTCCCTGCGAAATGCGAGCGGGGTGCTTTTCAGAGCTTGGCTTGTGATAGATATGATCTTAGGAAGCAGCCAAAGGGCCAAGGTGAGCAATAGGGCTGCAGCAGATACTTGTTGCTGCTTGGCCACGAAGATCCCCCAGCCAAATAGGCCATAGATTACCGGCGGTATGTGAGCCATATAATCGGCAGCCTTCAGGATGCCATCTGCCACTTTACTGTGAGCCCTATATTCACATAAATAGACACCTGTTGCCAAGCCCAGCGGCAGAGCGATAATGAAGGATCCTGCGATGACTAACAGCGTGTCCACTAACTGTGAACCCAGATAGCCAATCCCATCTACCTTAATCCATCCTGACCAATCCTCTATGCCTTTTCTTGCCAAAAACATAATGGCAACAAGAAGGATTCCGATAACAGTATAAGTCAAGAAACCCATAAATAGAAAGATAGCTTTTTCACGGCGGCGAGTGCGGGTAGTGAGGCTCGTCATTCCCACTCACCACCTGGAAACGCCGTGAGTCGCCGGGCAAGGTGGTGTAAGGCGTAGTCCGCCAGAAGCAAGATTAATCCTAGCAGAAACAGTGTATAATAGCCGCTGGTGTTCGGCAAAACAGAGCTAGTGCCAAGGACAATAGCGACAGGGAGTGTTATCGGGGTCTTGGCAGCAACCAAATGTTTCACGGAAGAGACTTGCACCAAGAGAAGTACGATGATGGCTTCTCCCAGGACTCGCTTCAGACTTGTCAGCCCAGAGGCTACGGCCCACGGTCTTGCCGCTGGCCAGGTTATGTATCTGATGGTATCCCAAGGGCTCCCACCCAAAGCATAGGAAGTAGCTTTGAAGGAAAGTGGTACAGCAGACAGTTTTTCTATCAGGTCGGTGACAAAGGTCGGGTATATGGCAATCGCTAAAAGCACGGCAGGTGTAGCTAACATACCTAATGTTGATGGCGGCAAATCGAAGTTAGATGTTGAGAAAAACAACATAATTCCTAAAAAACCGATGACTGTAGTCGGCACCGCTGACAGCACCTTGAGCATTCCCTTCAAGATAGCAGATAGGTATGGCGGAGCTATCTCCGTTATGTATAAGGCTGCTGCCACTCCTAGCGGGAAGACCAACAAACAAGCACCGAAAGACACAATTAGAGAGTCTGTTACCAATCTCAGTACACTATGGTGTTGAAATGACGGACCAAGCGGACCGGGAGTCTCTATTGGTGTTACGTTAGGAGAGCGCAAGCCGCTAAAGCTATTGGTGGCTTCCTTCAGGATAAAGCCGATCACCAACATCATGGCTGCTACTGATAAGATGGCTGCAATGCGGCCCAATGCTCCCATGCAACACTCGACCAGACCAGAGGATCCTGGTCTAGCCTTTGAGTTTCTTTTGCCTGTGGGCATGATCCTGTTCATAGAATTCTAGGCAGAAACCCCAGCAATATCTCCTAGGATAATGCCCAGATCTCCCCCCTTAGGAGCGCCTCCTAAAGACCTATCTCTGGTATTTAATCCTATCATGCCGCCGTTAATCGTTTGTTACAAAAATGATAACTTCTCGTAACACTCGGCAGATCTGGGTTTATTAAGCTCAAATAGCATGCTTATACCAACCAAATCGCNGGATTGGCCTTAGACCGCATCAAATCTCCTGTAAACCATTGACAAGACTCGTAAACAATGGTACATTTGAGATGAAAGAAGCGTGTATACAGGATACAATCCTGAACAATTAGATGTGTAACCTTTTCCACACTTTGAAAGGAGTGGCTCCCATGATCATCTCTGTAGGCAACTGGGAAATCGCCATTAAGGTCCAGGAACAGCAGAACGGCGAGCGCGCCGAAAAGCTGTACCGTCGCTCAGTCCAAGAGAAGCAGATCGAACGTGAGCGGGACATGGCCTATGTGAAGCTTTTCCTTGGCCAGGGGAGTCACATGAACTGATTCCCCAAAATTACAGTCTCACAAAGCGAGACCGCGGGCACACCCATCCCATATCCTAATCTTTGGGTTTGGTGTGCCCGCGGTCTTTTCAGTTTGCTTCACTGATCACCGGCTAGCGAATAATGGCGACTATCAACGCCAAGACTGCTGCGATAGTTGCAATATTGCTGGCCCCTTTTAGGCTCTTGCCCTCCTTGTCTGCTTGCTTGCGGTAGCTATCGAACTCCTCCTGCAATTCCTGTAGCTGTCGCTCCAGTCGCTTCTCTCTCATTAGAGAGGCACTGAGCTGGGCAGAGGATTGAGTTGTGACCTGTTCATCCACTGTGCCAATCCTCTTATCCATGTCAGCGATTCGATCCTCTAATGAGATCAATTCTTGCTGTAGACCATCAACATACCCCTTGAGGTCAGCCAGGTCTTTGCTATCGGCAGTTGCTCCTTGCTGGAGAATAGCTGTTCGCTTGTCCAGTGACCCTATCTTGTCAGTGATATTGATTAGATCTACCTGTACAGCCTCGAGGCTCTTTACTAGATCCTGTCGCAAAGCACTGACATCTTTCATCAGTTGGCCATCGACGGCAGCCATTGCTTCAGCCTGTTTCGCTACCTGTCCTCGGAGTTCCTGGACGTTCTCAGAAATGCCTTCAATCTCGGTGTCACGATTATCGACTTCAGCGCGCAATGCTTGGCTTAGCTCATCAACACCGGCCTCCAGACCCTCTATACGAATGGATAGTTCTGTATCCCGTTGGAGACTGGCGTCCTGCCATACGATCAGCTTAGATTCAACATTGTCCACCTGTACAGATGCATCGGCTAACTGAGTCTCGATGCGCTTCAACTCACTCTCCAACTCAGCGTCCTTTGCCTCCAATTCTGACTGGAGTAGGCTCAAGGCAGCCTCTCTCTCAGCGAGGCGTGTCTGCACCTTTACTCCCACAGCCTCTTCGAGGGCAACAAGGGACTCGCCGTGCACAGCTAACCAGCGGGTATGTTCCTTCAGAACGTTACCGTGTTCGTCTACCGTTGCACTTGTTTTGGCTAGCTCGGCTTCAGCAGCCTCGAGGCTGATTCCTTGAGCGATCAATTCGTCTTCTGCGGCTGTTAGTCGAGCTTCCTGTTGATCAACTCGTTGCAGCAATGCTGCATCCGCAGCC